>Ga0308004_10000001_pt1 | contig 247907 bp, 239 predicted proteins | sample Neamet38_FD_203156 | JGI IMG/M metagenome (GOLD analysis project Ga0308004, IMG submission 203156) | Marine microbial communities from water near the shore, Antarctic Ocean - #38 | ecosystem: Environmental > Aquatic > Marine > Unclassified | place: Southern Ocean | collected 2014-06-06 | reverse complement strand
TGACGCTCTACCAACTGAGCTACTTTCGCAAAATGTAAATTGTGGGGAGAGCAGGATTCGAACCTGCGAAGACGTAGTCAACGGAGTTACAGTCCGTCCTCGTTGGCCGCTTGAGTATCTCCCCTTTAATTTACTATTTCAATGAACAAACTGCTTTCACAATTTTTGTGTTTTTTAGAGCCGATGGAGGGACTCGAACCCACGACCTGCTGATTACAAATCAGCTGCTCTAGCCAGCTGAGCTACATCGGCTTTTACTGCAAAAAACAAACCGCTATTTCTAACGGTCTGCAAATGTATAAAGTTTTTTTAGATTTAAAAACATTTTATAATAATATTTTTGTTTTTTTTATCATTTTATGAAATTAAGGAATCTCTTTGCTTTTCTTTAGACCTCTTTAACTGTCTTTTTAGATTGTCTACTGCAGCATTAACGCCTTCTTCAAAGGTTTTTGTTTCTCTTTTTACAATTAACTCGCTACCAGGAATATTAATTTTTATTTCAGTAATTTTATTTTCTTTATCACTTGTATTTTGAACTTTTAAAAAAACTTCTGCATTTACTATCTTATCATGAAATTTTATCAATGCTGATACCTTATCCTCTACAAGCTCTATTAACTGATTATCTGCGTTGAAATTTACTGATTGCGTGAATACTTTCATAAATAATTATTTTTTATTGCTCCTAGGGTGAGCTTGATTATATATTTTTTTTATTGCATCAAGACTATTATTCGTATAGACTTGTGTAGACGCTAAAGAAGAATGCCCTAGCAATTCTTTAACTGAATTTAAATCTGCACCTTCATTTAAGAGGTGTGTTGCAAAAGAATGCCTTAAAATATGAGGACTCTTTTTTACCTTTGAAGATACTTGACTAAAATAAGAATTAATAATCCTGTAGACAAGTGTTTCGTACACTTTATTTCCTTTTGAAGTAATTAAAAGAAATTCTGATTTTAATTTATTTTGATCCCTAACCTCAAGGTATTTATTTAAAGTCTTTAAAACTGATGAGAGTATAGGCACAAACCTCTCTTTATTTCTTTTTCCTAGCACTTTAATGGTGTTATTTGCCAAATCTACATCGCAGTCTTTTATGTTTATTAATTCTGCTCTTCTTACACCTGTAGAGTACAGCAGTTCTACTAGTAATTTATTTCTAATAGAATCAAAATCTTTATTTTGGTTTATATTAGAAATTACCTCGTTTATTTCCTTAGCAGTAAATGGCACTTGCACTTTCTTTTGCACCTTTAATGCTTTGTGCTTAGCAAGCGGGTTTATTTCTATTTGGCCTGTTTTTTGAAAAAATTTATAAAAAGATTTTAACGAGCTAACTTTTCTATTTATCGTAGTATTAGAAATATCTGAAGCTACCAGACTAACCACCCAAGCTCTTATTTGTGTATAATTTATGGTCACTAAATTGTCTTGACCATAAACCACCTCACAAAAATCTTTAAATGCCACAAGGTCTGTTTTATAGGCTGTAATGGTGTGCTTAGAATATCCTTTCTCTAACAAAAGGTATTCTAAAAATGGTATTATATACTTATTAGTTATCAATACGGTTTAAATCTTTACACCAAAGTTACTAAAATTAAACAAAAAAAAATCTCGTAACACTAAATAGTGTTACGAGATTTATATTCTAGAATATAAGTTATTTCTAACCTACTTCTTCTTTAGTTCTTAAGCCTTGAACGTAAGAAGCTTTAATTCTTTGCGCTCTATTTGCTACAGAAGGTTTTGTGAAGTTCTTTCTAGCACGTAAGTTTTTCATCGTTTTTGTACGATCAAATTTTCTTTTGTAACGCTTTAAAGCTCTATCTATATTCTCTCCTTCTTTAATTGGTATAATTAACATAAGTTGGCACCTCCCTTCATAGTATCTTTTATATTTTGAATAGTAACTAAACTATTGGTTTATTTTTTGGACTGCAAATGTAATTACTATTTATGAAATGACAAATAGTTTTTAAGTTTTAGTTTTTAACTAAAAAAAAGCTAATTAACTAGGTTGCCGGAGTATACTCTTTATTATCAATTACCATTTTTGCAATGATTTCTTTTAATATTTCTGAAGTACCACCGCCAATTGGTCCTAATCTGCTATCTCTTGATAAACGCGCCAATGGGTATTCTTCCATATAACCATAACCCCCTAATAACTGAAGTGCATCGTAAATAACCTCATCTGCCATTTTAGTAGACAATAATTTAGACATACTTGCTTCCTTTACCACGTAAGAGCCTTGGTCTAATCTTTTTGTAATTGAATAATTATACTCTCTACACATGTCTACTTTACTAGCCATTTCTGCAATTTTATGTCTTAGTGCTTGAAATTTATCTAAAGACTTACCAAAAGCAACTCTTTCTTGCATGTAGTTAATTACATAGTCTAAAGCAAACTCTGCTCTTGCATGGGCATTTACACCCATTATTAAACGCTCTAAAGCAAAATGCTGCATAATATAAGGAAAACCTTTACCCTCTTCTCCCATTAAATTTTCTACAGGTATTTCTACATTATCAAAAGCTAACTCGGCTGTATCAGAAGCTCGCCAGCCTAATTTATCTAACTTCGTAGCAGTAATACCAGCAGCTTTTCTGTCTACCACAAAAAGACTAATACCTTTATACTTTTCTGAAGGGTCTGTCTTTGCGGCAACTATTAAGTAATCTGAATAGACACCGTTTGTTATAAAAGTTTTAGAACCGTTTAAAATATATTTATCTCCTTGCTTAATTGCTGTAGAACGCATTCCTGCAACATCACTTCCGCCAAAAGGCTCTGTAATACACAAACAACCAATCATATCTCCTGCTACACTTGGTAAAAGATATTTTTGTTTAATAAATTCAGATCCTTCTTTATTTAGGTGGGTCATTGCTAGATATTCATGCGCCCAAATTGCCGCGGCAAAACCACCAGAGTTTATTTTTTGTAATTCCTCTAAAAAAATCACCGTATAAAATAAATCGAGATCTAAACCTCCGTGTTCCTCTGGCGTACAAAGACCGAAGTACCCCATATCACCAAACTTCTTCCAAATAAATTTTTCTATAGTACCTGTTTTTTCCCATTTATCAATAAACGGAACTACTTCTTTTTGTAAAAAATCTTTAAAACTAGAGCGAAAAGATTCGTGTTCTTCAGAAAAATACATACTGCTCATTTGATACTAATTTTTGTTGTTTATTCAGCTACCAAATATAAGACTATTCTATCATACAAATCCAAAGGAAAACCAATGATATTTTTTAATTCTGAAATATTTTGCAGCTCTGCCACTTCGTCTCTATAATTAAAAATCTTCTTGCATAACTCATAATCTATGTATGGGTTTTTAAGTAGTTCTTTGAAATTTAGGGTGTTTATATTACTTTTCTTAATGTTCGGCACCTCAATAACCTTAAAAGTAACCAATACTTTATTTGCTGTTTCTTGCTCTAAACCCCACACTTCATAGAGCTGATTTGACATGGAAAAACCTTGTAATTTAGAACGATACTTAATAATTCTCTCAGAGAGCTTCTCTCCTATTCCGTAAATTGTTTTTAAGTCTTCTACTGTAGCTTTATTTATATCTTTCGTAGAAATATTCCTCTCTACCTTTCTGTATAAAGATTGCTTTGTCTCTTGAAAAGTTAGTCTCTTTTTTTTATTTCTATTTAAAACCCAATCTGGAAATTTAAAGTGTGAAGAAATATTGTTTAAAAGGGAGTCTGAAATTGAAGTTACTTTCTGAAACTCTTTTTTTGAATTGACAAACTTACCTGTTTCTCTAAATGCTAATAATTTATCTATTTCAGTAATAGACATTCCTAATTGTACACCTTTAAAATCTGTAATATAATTAGGATTAAATGGATATATCTTAGGCTTACTATCCTCTGCAGCAATAGTTTTTAAACTATCTAATTGCCTTTGAAACGCTAACAATTCTAATGTATTTAAATCCACTTTATCTTCCGAAGAAAAATCTACAAACACAATAGTTACTTGCAATACAATAATGAGTATTCCTAAAATAAAAACCCCATTCCTTTGGTTTTTTTGATACCAGAAATGGGGTTTAAATATGTTCATTATAAAAATTTATGCTTTATCTGCCTTAATAGCATTCATGTATTTTTTTAATTCTTCTTTTACTTTTGGCGCTAACAAAACAAGACCAATCATGTTTGGTACCATCATTGCAAAAACCATTGCATCAGAAAAACCAATTACAGAACCTAAACTTGCTGCTGCACCGATTACTACAAAGACACAAAAGATTATTTTATAAGCATATTCCATTTTTTTAGATCTACCAAATAGATATGCCCAACCTTGAAAACCATAGTAAGACCAAGAAATCATAGAACTAAATGCGAATAAAACAACCGCAACTGTTAATACGTATGGGAACCAAGAAATTGCAGATTCAAAAGCACCTGAAGTTAACAAAATTGCCTGTGCATCATTTAAAGAAGCATTCTCTGCAGTTACGTTACCTGTAATAATTAAAACTAAAGCAGTCATCGTACAAACCACAACAGTATCTATAAATGGCTCTAATAAAGCAACCAAGCCTTCACTTGCTGCATACTTTGTATTTACTGCAGAATGCGCAATAGAAGCAGAACCAATACCTGCCTCATTTGAAAAGGCTGCTCTTCTAAATCCTTGCACTAAAACTCCTACAGCTCCACCAGCCACACCTTCTGGACTAAATGCACCGTTATAAATTTGTAAGAATGCATTCCCAATCATATCATAATTTGAAAAAATAACAAAAAGTGAAGCTGCTACATAAATTGCTACCATAAAAGGAACAATCTTATCTGTTACTTTCGCTATTTTCTTAATACCTCCAATAATAACAATACCAACTAAAACAGCCATTACTAAACCAAATAACCATCCTTTACCATGTAAAAATGAAACTCCACCAACGGGCGTAGTAATATTTTCTACTAATTGAAATGCTTGGTTTACTTGAAACATGTTTCCACCTCCAAAAGAACCTCCAATTACAAAAATTGCAAATAAAGCTGCTAAAATTTTACCTAGTGTTTTATTTTTCAATCCTTTTGTAAGATAATACATCGGACCACCGTATACCGTACCATCTGCTTCAATATCTCTATATTTTACACCTAAAGTACATTCTACAAATTTTGAGGCCATTCCTAAAAAACCTGCAACAATCATCCAGAAAGTAGCACCTGCACCACCAATAGAAACTGCAATTGCAACTCCTGCAATATTACCCAAACCAACGGTTGCAGATAAAGCTGCTGTTAACGCTTGAAAGTGCGTAACTTCTCCTTGATGCCCCTCTACTCTAATAGTATCTGGGTTATCTCCTTCTTCTGTTGTAGATACATTCCCTGAAACTTCAACACCTTTCTTTCCGTTTCCTTCAATCTCATCATATTTACCTCTTACAATATTTATGGAAGTAAAAAAGCCTCTAAAGTTTATAAAATTAAAGTAAAATGTAAAGTATAATGCTCCTAAAATTAATGGGAATAAAACCCAATAAATACTAACTGTATCTGAAAAAGGAATCTGATAAAAGATAATATCTACAAACCATCCTGTTGCACTTCCAAATGCTTCATCAATTTGTTGATCAAGACCTTTTTCTTGTGCAAATGCAAAAAAGGGTGTTGCTAAAAATAACAACGAAAGAAGTTTTTTATTCATAATGTATATTGATTAGTTTTTATTAAGTGATGCGCAATATCATCAAAAAATGCTCTTTTGACAAGTTTTGAGCGATAAAAGTAATTTTATGATAAGGTTTCTTTAAATTTTAGCCAAAATCGTGCAATTAAATAAAGTTGTAATTTTCTTTACTTAAAAGATTTCTCTTAATTTAATTATTTGTTCTGGTCTTCCTAAAACAATCAATTGAGAATCTGCAACCAATTTTATATTTGCCTCGGGATTTATTAGATACTCTTTATCTGGATTTCTAAAACCAATAACAGTACAACCTGTTTGCTTTCTTAAATCTAAATCTAAAATGGTTTTATTAATATATTTTTCTGGCAAATCATTTACCGCAATTTCTTCTAGGTTTGCTGTAGTTTCTCCTTCTATAGTTAATCTATCTACAAACTCTATAACATCTGGTGTTGTTACTAAAGACGCCATATGATCTCCACCTAACTTATCTGGCATAATTACATTATTTGCACCAGCAAATTTTAATTTTTTATAAGAAGACTCATCCCCAGCTCTACTTATTATTACACAATCTTTATTTAATTGGCTTGCTGTTAAAACTACAAAAAGATTGTCTGCATCTGAAGGCAAAGCCGTAATTAAAAAAGCGGCTTTCTCTATACCTGCTTTCTGTAATGTTTCATCTAAAGTTGCATCTCCTTCAATATTTAAAATACCTTGGGCGTCTAAATTGGCAATTACCTCTTTTTTCTTTTCAACTACAACAAACTTTTTATTATAATTACCAAGTTTTAAAATTGCCTGCTTACCGTTTCTGCCATAACCACAAACAATGGTATGCCCTTTTAAATGTCCTATTTGCTTTTCCACTCTTCTATGTTTAAGTTTTTCAAATAATTTACCACTTACCAAATATTCTGAAAATGCAGAAACTGCATACCCAAATATCATAATACTCGTTAAAATTAGAAATATTGTAAATATTTTCTCTTCTGGAGAAAACGGTTTTAACTCGCCAAAACCAACGGTAGTAACAGTAATTACCGTCATGTAAAGGGCGTCTATAAAATTGTAGCCAGAAAGCCACATATACCCAATAGTACCAATAGCAATAATTGAGATTACTAATGCGCCAATTTTATTTATTTTAGATTTTATAATACTCATATTTTATAAATCAAAAACAGAACTTCTTTTTGTGTAAATCATATCTTTTAATTTTAATACAAATGCCATTGTTAAATACAAACCAAAAGACAAACCAACTGTAAAAAAAGTAACATAAATAAAAAACAAACGCACATTTACAGCTCGCATTCCAAGCCTATCTGCAAGTCTAGAGAAAACTCCAAACCCATGTCTTTCAAAAAAATGTCTAATCGTATCTATCATTACTTATAAAATAAAACGCAAGGTACTATTTTATGCTGTTTTTTCAACAGGAATTTACCAGAGGTTTTAGATAAAATTGTGTTTAAAACATTACTAAAGGTTGCCAGAAAGGCTCTATAATTAAAATAGGATTGATTAACTTTGCTTTTCTCAAAAATACAGGCACGTTTGAAAGACCAAGAATATTTAGAAGTATACGGAGCAAGAGTTCATAATTTAAAGAATATAGATGTTAAAATTCCTCGAGAAAAACTAGTTGTAATTACTGGTTTAAGCGGAAGCGGAAAATCTTCTTTAGCTTTTGATACTATTTATGCAGAAGGACAAAGACGCTATATAGAAACCTTTTCTGCATATGCTAGACAGTTTTTAGGCGGATTAGAAAGACCAGATGTGGATAAAATTGATGGGCTTTCTCCTGTTATTTCCATAGAACAAAAAACAACCAATAAAAGCCCGCGTTCTACAGTTGGTACCATTACAGAAATTTACGATTTTCTAAGATTACTTTTTGCAAGAGCTGCAGATGCCTATTCTTATAATACCAATCAGAAAATGGTAAGTTATTCTGATGAACAGATTAAAAACTTAATTTTAAAAGATTTTGATGGCAAAAAAGTAGCCATTTTAGCGCCTTTAATTAAATCTAGAAAAGGGCATTACAGAGAACTTTTTGAACAAATATCTAAACAGGGCTTTATACGAGTTCGTGTAGATGGCAAAATTCAAGAGATTGAAAAAGGCATGAAACTAGACCGTTATAAAATGCATGACATTGAGGTTGTAATAGATAGATTGGCTATAAATACATCTGTAGAAAAACGATTAGAAGAAACTATAAAGACAGCTTTATACTCTGGCAATAACATTTTAATGGTTATTGATGTTGATGAAAACAATCCTAGGTATTTTAGTAGAGAATTAATGTGCCCAACAACAGGCATTGCCTATCCAAACCCAGAACCAAATACGTTCTCTTTTAACTCACCAAAAGGCGCTTGTACTGGTTGTAACGGTTTAGGTATTACAAATGAAATAAACTTAAAAAAGGTAATTCCAGATACTACTGTCTCCATTAAGAATGGCGGAATTGCTCCCTTAGGTGATCAGAAAAATAGTTGGATTTTTAAACAAATTGAAAACATTGCAGAGCGCTACAAATTTAAACTAACAGACGCAATAAAAGATATACCAAAAGAGGCATTAGAAATTATATTAAATGGTGGTAATGAGTCTTTTGAAATTGAATCTAAAACTGTAGGCGTTCGTAGAAATTATAAAATAGATTTTGAAGGTATTATTGCCTTTATAGACAGCCAATATAACAATGCAGAAAGTACTTCTATAAAACGCTGGGCAAAAGGCTTTATGGATGAAGTTACTTGTTCTTCTTGTACCGGAAAAAGATTAAAGAAAGAAGCACTTCACTTTAAAATTACGGATAAAAATATTAGCGATTTAGTACAAATGGATGTCACAGAATTGGCAAACTGGTTTAAAAACGTTGAAAAAGATTTATCAAAAAAACAATTGATAATTGCTTCTGAAATATTAAAAGAAATAGGCACTAGAATTCAGTTTTTAGTAGATGTAGGTTTAGATTATTTAACTCTAGACAGAACCTCTAAATCGCTTTCTGGAGGGGAAGCACAAAGAATAAGGTTGGCCACACAAATTGGCTCTCAATTGGTGGGTGTTTTATATATTTTAGACGAGCCTAGTATTGGTTTACACCAAAGAGATAACGAGAAATTAATAGATTCTTTAGTTAAATTAAGAGATATTGGTAATTCTGTTTTAGTGGTAGAACATGACCAAGATATGATTGAAAAAGCAGATTTTGTTTTTGATATTGGTCCGGGTGCAGGAAAATACGGTGGAGAAATAGTTTCTGCAGGAACCTTTGAAGAACTTAAAAAACAAAAAACACTAACTGCAGATTATATTACCGGCAGAAAAAAGATTGAAATTCCTAAAATAAGACGCTTAGGAAACGGAAAAACCATTACACTTTCTGGTGCTACTGGTAACAACTTAAAGAATGTTTCTGTAACATTTCCTTTGGGAAAAATGATCTGTGTTACTGGCGTTTCTGGAAGTGGAAAATCTACTTTAATTAACGGAACTTTATATCCTATTTTAAACGCTCATATTTATAGAGGCGTTAAAAAGCCAATGCCCTATAAAAAAATTGAAGGTTTAGAGCATGTAGATAAAGTAATTGATATCGATCAATCTCCAATTGGTAGAACTCCACGATCAAACCCTGCAACTTACACAAAAACATTTGATGAAGTTAGAAGCTTGTTTGCAAAAACATCTGAAGCAGCCATTCGTGGTTACAAGCCAGGAAGGTTCTCTTTTAATGTGAAAGGCGGACGATGCGAAACTTGCCAAGGTGGTGGCGTGCGAGTTATAGAAATGAACTTTTTACCAGACGTGCAAGTAGAATGTGAAACCTGCCAAGGAAAACGCTTTAATAGAGAGACCTTAGAAATTCGTTACAAAGGAAAATCTATTTCAGACATCTTAAATATGACCATAGAAGATGCCACAGATTTCTTTGTTAAGATTCCTAAAATACATAGAAAACTAAAAACAATTAAAGATGTTGGCCTAGGCTACATTACCTTAGGGCAGCAATCTACCACCCTTTCTGGAGGTGAAGCACAAAGAATAAAACTAGCTGCAGAGCTTTCTAAAAGAGATACAGGAAATACTTTTTATATTTTAGATGAGCCTACAACCGGACTTCATTTTGAAGATATTAGAGTTTTAATGGGTGTTTTAAATGAACTGGCAGATAAAGGAAATACAGTACTAATAATAGAACATAATTTAGATGTTGTAAAGTTAGCAGATTATGTAATTGATGTAGGTATGGAAGGCGGAAAAAAAGGTGGAAAAATATTAGTTACAGGAACACCAGAAGAAGTTTCTAAACATAAAAAAAGTTATACTGCTAAGTTTTTAAAGAAATTACTACTTTAGCCAGCTTCTCTTTTCTAATAAGTAAAGTTAAAAACAAACAGATTATGACGAATGATGATAGAAAAATAAAAGAAAAATTACAAACAAAAACTTGGAACGAAATTAAAACAAACGATTCTTGGGCTATTTTTAAAATAATGGCAGAATTTGTAGAAGGTTACGAGAAACTAAGTAAAATAGGCCCTTGTGTTTCTATTTTTGGTTCTGCGAGAACAAAACCAGACCATCCTTATTATAAGTTAGCAGAAGAAGTTGCCTTTAAATTAACACAAAATGGATATGGAGTTATTACTGGTGGTGGACCTGGTATTATGGAAGCTGGTAACAAAGGCGCACATAGGGGAAAAGGAACTTCTGTTGGTTTAAATATAGAACTACCTTTTGAGCAACACGACAACCCTTGGATAGATCAAGGAAAAAGTTTAGATTTCGATTACTTTTTTGTTAGAAAAGTAATGTTTGTAAAATACTCGCAAGGTTTTATTGTAATGCCTGGTGGCTTTGGAACTTTAGATGAACTTTTCGAAGCAATTACATTAATTCAGACGAATAAAATTGGTCGTTTTCCAATTGTTCTAGTGGGTACCAAATTTTGGGGAGGCTTATTAGATTGGATTAAGAACACCCTTTTAGAAGAAGGAAACATTAGCGAAAAAGATTTAAATTTATTTAGAGTTGTAGATACGGCAGATGAAGCTTTAGAACATATTAATAAATTTTATGATAAATACCAATTCAAGCCTAACTTCTAAATTTTAATACGCTTATTACGCTCCTATGTTTTTTAGGAGCGTTTAATTTTAAACCTATTACAAGTAACCTTTTATTGAAAAATCTTCTTTACATATTAACACTATTTTTTTCATTTGGCAGCCTTAGTTTTGCGCAACAAAATGCAATAAACATTAAAGCTATCTTAAATACAGATGGAAACAAGTTAAAGATTCAGCAAGAAATTGTGTATTACAACAACTCCGATGAAACCTTAAATCATATTTTTCTTCATAATTGGGCCAATAGTTTTAAAGATCGAAAAACCCCGCTGTCTAAAAGGTTTATTGAAGATTTTAAAAAAGATTTATATTTTGCAAAAGAAGAAGATCTTGGGGCTTCTGAAATTAAAAATATTTCTATTAATTATAATAATATTAGTTACAAAGAGCTAGAAAACAAGAGAGATATTGTTCAACTATTTCTAAAAACTGCTTTAAAACCAAAAGAAAGCGTTGTTATAAATATAACGTATGTTACAAAAATACCAAATGCTAAATTTACGGGTTATGGATTCCATAAAAATGGCTACAAACTGAGGTATTGGTATATAACACCCGCAATTTATAACCAAAAATGGCAGTTAATGAGCAATTTAAACTTAGATGATTTATTTGAAGACTATACTTCATTTAATATTGAGTTTAAAGCACCTAAAGAATTTACTTTAACAAGTAGTTTAAAACAATCAAAAAAAAGTACTAAGACCCAAAATATATTTTATTTATTTGGAGAAAATGAAAAAGATGTACTTGTATATATTCAGAAGAAAAATACCTTTAAACAGTTTAAAACAGCTGCGCATGAAATACAAACAGATATCTTAAACAAAGATCTAAAAAACAATTTAACGAAAGATATTTTAAATAGAGAACTACAATTTTTAACAACATATTTGGGCAATTTACCAATCGATAAAATTTTAATTGATAAGGTAATGCATAATAAAAACCCAATTTATGGCTTAAATCAATTGCCAAGTTTTATTAGACCTTTTTCTGATGTATTTAAGTATGATTTAACCTTGTTTAAAGCACTCTCTAGAAAATACATAAAACAAACCCTACTTGTAAATGAGAGAAAAGATTATTGGTTAATAGACGGTTTACAAAATTATTTAATGATAGAATATGTAAATAAATTCTATCCAGAAATGAAACTTTTAGGAAAAGCGGCTGATACCTGGTTGCTTAAAAGAGCTGAAGTTTCTAAATTAGAATTTAATGATAAGTACCCTTTTGTATACCAATATACGGCTAGAAAATTTCTAGACCAATCTTTAAATACATCTGCAGATTCTCTCTCTAATTTTAATAGAAAAATTGTTAGTAAATACAAAGCAGGTTTAGGCTTTAATTACTTAAAAGGCTATTTAGGCGAAGCTGTTTTAAACCAAAGTATTAAAGAATTTTATCAAAAAAACAGCCTTCTCGTTACAAAAACTTCAGATTTTAAAAATATATTATCTAAAAACACCAATAAAGATATTGCCTGGTTTTTTAAGGACTATCTGAAAACAAATAAAAAGATAGATTATACCATTAAAAAAGTAACCAAAACAAAAGATAGCCTAAAAGTTACCATTAAAAACAAGCGTAATATTACTGCACCAATTGTACTTTATGGCTTAAAAAACAATAAAATAACATACAAAAAATGGTTTTCGAATATTAATGATACGCTAACTACAACTATTCAAAAAGGTTCATTTGATCAGTTAGTTTTAAATTATGAGAACATATACCCAGAATACAATACATTAGATAATTACTATAATACAGATGCTCATTTTTTTAACAAACCATTAAAGCTATCTTTCATTAAAGATGCAAAAGCACTAAACTATAATCAAATATTTTATCAACCTAAAATTAGCTTTAATTATTATGATGGCTTAATTTTAGGAGTAAAATTGCACAACAAACCTTTAATTAAAAGAAATTTAACCTATAAATTATCACCTGGTTATGCCACTAAAAGCAACAAGCTAAACGGCTCTTTCTCATTACTATATGATCAATTTTTTGAAGACACTAGTATTTACAAAATTTCTTATGGTCTTGCTGGTAACACATTACAATATGCTCCTGAGCTCTCTTATAGTTCATTTATGCCGTATGTAGATATTCAATTTAAAAGAAAGTCTCTAAGAGATGCAACAAGTAAATCTTTTACAGCTAAAATTGTACATATTAATAAAGAAATAATTCCTTCAGCAATTAAGACTGCACAAGACAATTACAGCGTACTAAGCTTCTGTTATAATTACATTAACCCAGATATTATTGAAGAAACTCGCTTTAATGTAAATACAGAAATTGCCACAAGCTTTTCTAAAATTTCTTTAGATTACAGATATAGAAAATTAAGTTCTAAAGACACACAATTAGATTTTAGAGTTTTTGCAGGCGGATTTATTGAGAATAATTCAAAAGGAGATTATTTTAGCTTTGGTTTAGACAGAGCAAATGATTACATGTTTCAATTAAATTATTTTGGACGGTCAGAAGATTCTGGTCTCTTTAGTCAGCAATACATTATTACCGAAGGTGGTTTTAAATCTGTTTTACCTACAAGATTTGCAAACCAGTTTATGCTGTCCTTAAACTCTAGTATTGGTTTATGGCGTTGGGTAGAATTCTACCACGATGTTGCATTTCTAAAAAATAAAAAAGAGCCACTATTTTTTGGTTATGAAAACGGTATTAGGTTAAATTTTGTTCATAATATTTTTGAGCTCTATTTTCCTTTATACTCAAATAATGGCTGGGAAATTTCACAAGAATCCTATCCACAAAATATAAGGTTTACTTTTACCGGAAGTCTAAATAGTATTTATAATTTTTTTAGAAGAGGTTTCTTATAAAAAATTAAACACTCAAAAGTAACAGAACTCTTTTATTACATTATTCGCAATTAAATAGTGTTTTTAGTCTATTTTATTGATAAATATTTAACAAATATTTATATATCTAAATATCAACTAAAAAAACTATCTTTGCAAAAGCCTAAATCAAGAAATAATGTCGCAGAAAACGCTGATTCAAGATAAAAAAGAAGTTTCTTTTAAAGATTTTAAAGAAGAAGTTTTAAACGACTACAAAATAGCTAAAGTTAGCAGAGAGTGTAGTTTACTTGGAAGAAGAGAAGTATTAACAGGAAAGGCCAAATTTGGTATTTTTGGTGATGGAAAAGAGGTGCCACAATTGGCCATGGCAAAAGCCTTTAAAAAAGGAGATTTTAGGTCTGGTTATTATAGAGATCAAACCTTTATGATGGCGATTGGAGAACTTACAGCACAACAATTTTTCGCGGGGCTATATGCGCATACAGATATAGAAATAGAACCAATGTCTGCTGGCAGACAAATGGGTGGTCATTTTGCTACACACAGTCTTAACGAAGATGGTAGCTGGAAAAACCTTACAGAACAATATAATTCTAGTTCAGACATCTCTCCTACAGCTGCACAAATGCCTCGTTTACTAGGCTTAGCGCAAGCTTCTAAAATTTACAGGAACGAAAAAAGTGTACAACATTTAAATAATTTTTCTAATAAAGGAAATGAAGTTGCTTGGGGAACAATTGGCAATGCAAGTACAAGTGAAGGTTTGTTTTTTGAAACAATAAATGCTGCTGGTGTTTTACAAGTACCAATGGTTATTAGTGTTTGGGATGATGAATACGGAATCTCTGTGCATGCAAAACACCAAACTACAAAAGAGAGTATTTCTGAAATATTAAAAGGTTTTCAAAGAGAAAATGATTCTAATGGCTATGAAATTATTGTAGTAAATGGCTGGGACTATGTTCAATTAATTGACGTTTACAATAAGGCTGAAAAAATTGCAAGAGAACAACATGTACCTGTTTTAATTCATGTAAAAGAATTAACACAACCCCAAGGTCATTCAACTTCTGGTTCTCATGAAAGATATAAAGGTAAAGAAAGACTTCAATGGGAAAAAGACCATGATTGCTTAGAAAAAATGCGAGAATGGATATTAGATTTTGAATTAAAAACAGCATCTGGAGAAACCTTGCGTTTTGTAGATTCTGAAGAAGAAATAATTATCTTAGAAAAAGAAGCTAAAAAAACCGTAACCACAGCAAAGAGAAATGCTTGGAACGCTTATAATAATGAATTAATAGGGGAAACAGAAATTGCTGTAAAATTACTACACAGAGTTGCAGAGAAAAGTAAAAATGGTGCCTTTATAACTAAATATAAAAACGATTTAGAAAAAATATCAGAACCAATTATAAAAGATATTTTAATTGCTGCTAGAAAATCACTTCGATATTTAAAAGAAGAAACATTTGCAGAGAAAACAGCACTACAAAATTATATTAAAGCAACTGTTAAAGACGCAGCTACTAAATATTCCTCTTACTTATTAAGCGAAAGCAAGTACAGTGCATTAAACGTTGAAGAGAAGAAACCAGTATACGCGCAAAACCAAAACTTAGTAGATGCAAGGGTTGTAATGAGAGATAATTTTGATGCTATCTTAAAAAAACATTCAGAAGTTGTTATTTTCGGAGAAGACGCAGGTTTTATTGGAGATGTAAACCAAGGTTTAGAAGGACTACAAGAAAAATATGGAGAAATAAGAGTTGCAGATGCAGGAATTAGAGAAGCAACCATAATTGGACAAGGAATAGGTTTGGCAATGCGTGGCTTAAGACCAATTGCAGAAATACAATATTTAGATTACTTATTATATGCGCTTCAAATAATGAGTGATGATTTGGCAACACTTCATTACAGAACTTTTGGAAAGCAAAAAGCACCTTTAATTATTAGAACCCGTGGCCACAGATTAGAAGGTATCTGGCACGCAGGCTCTCCAATGGGAGGAATAATAAACAATGTTCGTGGAATACACGTCTTAGTGCCAAGAAATATGACAAAAGCAGCTGGCTTTTATAATACATTGTTAGAAGGTGATGAACCAGCCATAGTTATAGAATGTTTAAATGGTTACCGATTAAAAGAAGAACTGCCAATAAACTTAGCTGAATTTAAAACAAAAATTGGTGTCGTAGAAACGGTAAAAGAAGGTACAGATATTACTATAGTTTCATATGGTTCTACTTTAAGAATTATTGAAGAAACGGCTAAAGAACTGCAACAAGAAGGCATTAATGTAGAAATTATTGATGCACAGAGTTTACTGCCTTTTGATTTGAATAGCGATTGCGTTAAAAGTTTAGCAAAAACAAATAAGCTATTAGTAGTAGATGAAGATGTTCCGGGAGGAGCCTCTGCTTACATTTTACAAGAAATCTTAGAAAAACAAAATGGCTACCAATATTTAGATAGCAAACCTTGTACTTTAACAGCAAAAGCGCATAGAACAGCTTATGGCACCGATGGAGATTATTTCTCTAAACCATCTGCAGAAGATATTTTTGAAAAAGTATATGATATTATGCACGAATCTAATCCAGAAAAATACAAGAGTCTTTATTAAAAGAAAAAGAAGCTTATCTAAACTGAGTCTTATCTTTTTAAAATAGCATTACCTATTGCGCATTCTAGACAACGTTTAGGTGCGCAATAACTATTTTTAAGTTCTAATAAAGCTTGGGTTTCAAATGAATTTTTAGAGCCTACTCCAATTTCAAGAAATTTAGAAATAATACTATTTTTCTCTGGTTTTATCTTATTTAACAATTCTAGAAAAGACGCCGTATTTACTTCCCCTCTGTTCTTCTGATATAAAAATTTTAAAGGTATAATTGTATTAATAATTAGCAAATCTATAAATGAAGTTGTCAGTTTTTTAGCTGATTTTTTAGATAAAGATTCAAAATTATAATGTGTTTGCCAAAATGGATTTACAGCAACCCCAAACAATTCATAAAAACCTTTAAGATTATTTATTTCTATCAATTTAGAAAATAAATTTTGATATTTATGAAACAGCGAAACTAACTGAGCTATTCTAATAGTCGGAAAATTATTAGGCCGCATTCTAAAAAAAGAAAACTCGTTTTTAGGAATCGGGACTATCTTAAATTTATGCTGTAAATAAGTGTACTCTTTTTTTAATTGCTGTGAGTACTCATCTTGAATATCTTCTTCTAAAAAGCCTGCTTGTCCAAATAACAAAGCAGCAAACTTATTTTCATCTAAGCATATTTTCTGAATTACAGAAAAATCTACAGACTGTGCCAATCGTAAAAAAGCATCACCATTTACTTTTAAACCAAAGTTCTTAAATAGTAATTGAAACAGAACAGCTTCAAAATTATTGTTTTCATGTTGTAGTAAATTATTTATTTCTTCAGACTTCCGTTCTAATCGTTCAAAAAACAAACGCTCTTTCCAATTAGAAAAAGTAAAATCGTCTACTGCCATAATGGTATCCTTACAAAGAATCCAACTTGTTGTTTTAGAAAATAGATTTCTGTAATTCTTTAAAACAGCCTCATCCACAAAATCTTTTAAAACTAGAGTTGGTATTGGCTTGTTATTTCTCATAAAAATAACAGCATCATTTTCCCAGACCACATGCAAAATAACAGCATCATAATTTGCATCCGTTTCATGCTTATGCAAATACCAATCAGAAGCTTTTAAATGAATTTCTACATTCCCTATCCAAGTTTGGTCATCAATCTTTAATTGGCTATTTAAAAAATCTGGTCCAGCATTTTTATTATGTAAACCAGACTTTAAAATAGTTAATTCTTCATTATTTGTTGTTTTAAAATCTACCTTAGAAAACATTTTATATTGCCATACATACTGTAAAAAATCTTCATTCATGCTTTTTACTTTCAAGGTACAAAAAAATTGATACTTCCATAAGTTTATATAATTACACATTTATAGTAAGTAATAATATTCTCTTATTTTTGCATTTCAAAACAAGAAGAATGAATATTATAGATAGCTTAAAATGGCGTTATGCTGTTAAAAAATTTGACACTAAGAAACAACTCTCAGAAACCCAAATAAACACTTTAAAAGAAGCTTTTAATTTAACAGCTACTTCTTATGGCTTACAACCATTAAAATTAGTAGTAATTAAAAACAAAGCAATTCAAGAGAAGTTAATAGAATTCTCTTGGAACCAACAACAAATTTTACAAGCCTCACACTTATTAGTTATTTGTATTCAAGATAATTACACCACTAAAGAAGTAGAGAACTACTTTAATTTAGTGCAAAAAATTAGAAATACGCCAGACGAAGTAATCAATCCTTTTAAAAAGTTTTTAACTGCAGAGATTGCAAAAAGACCACAAGAAGAATTATATAATTCGAATAAAAACCAGGCTTATATTGCTCTTGGTAATTTATTAACAGTTTGTGCATCTCTAGAAATAGATTCTTGTCCAATGGAAGGTTTTACACCCGATAAATATGATGAAATTTTAGATCTAAAAAAGCATAATCTAAAATCTGTATTAGTTTTACCTGTTGGCTTTAGAGCCGAAGATGATTATATGAAAGATCTAACCAAAGTGAGGAAAGAACTTTCTGAGAGTATTATTGAAATTTCTTAACTTTTAGTTTATAGGAACTACTTTTCGGCTTCGTTGAAATAGACTTTAAAAGGGGCTGTTTTAACGAAGCCGAAACTTTTAAAAGACTATTAAAACCTTTCAAATACAGATAGAAAATTGTAATTTTGACCTTCAATAAAAAAACTTAAAATGAGCACAGCAGTAAGGAATTTAGCACCAAAAGAAGTTTGGAATATGTTTGCAGATTTAAATGCAATTCCTCGTCCTTCAAAAAAAGAAGAACGTGTTATTCAGTTTATGGTAGATTTTGGTAAAAATCTAAATTTAGAAACATTTATAGATAAAGTTGGCAATGTTATTATTACAAAACCTGCTACAAAAGGTCTAGAAGACAGAAAAACCGTGATTTTACAAAGTCATTTAGATATGGTACACCAAAAAAATTCTGATACTGTTTTTGATTTTGATAAAGAAGGTATTAAAATGCTAATTGAGGGAGACTGGGTTACTGCAGATGGTACAACTTTAGGCGCAGATAATGGCTTAGGGGTTGCGTCAATTATGGCAGTCTTAGCATCTACAGAAATTGAACATCCTAATTTAGAAGCACTGTTTACAATAGATGAAGAAACAGGCATGACAGGTGCAATGGGTTTAGAGGGCGGAATTTTAAAAGGTGAAATTCTACTAAATTTAGATACAGAAGAAGATGATGAAATTGGTATGGGCTGTGCTGGCGGAATTGATGCAACAGCAAAAAGAACATATAAGGAAGAGCACGTTTCTGAAAAAGCAATGGGCTTTACTATTGCCATAAAAGGTTTAAATGGTGGCCATTCTGGGATGGACATTATTAAGGGTTTAGGAAATGCTAATAAAATAATGAACCGTTTATTATTTGATGGCTTTAACAACTTTGGTTTAAGAATTGCTGAAATAAATGGAGGTAGCCTTCGAAATGCTATTCCTAGAGAAAGTGATGCGTTGGTAACTATAAACGCTATTTCTAAGGAAGCTTTCTTATCTAAAACAACTGCACTTATTAACAATATAAAAGAAGAGTTTTCAACAATAGAAAGCAACTTAACTATTGACATTCAGCAGACTACACTTCCAGAAAAAATAATGGAAATAGGCGCCCAAGAAGGGTTCTTAAAATCTATGTATGCAGCTTTTAATGGAGTGTATAGAATGAGTCCAGATATTACAGATTTAGTAGAAACCTCTAACAATATTGCAAGAGTTATTGTAAAAAATGGCGAAATTAAAATAGGATGTTTAACACGTTCATCTTCTGAAACAAATAAAACAGATTTATCAAATTCCTTAAAGTCTGCTTTTGAGTTGTCTGGTTTTAAAGTAACACTTTCAGGTGAATACCCTGGTTGGCAACCTAATATTAATTCAGAAATATTAGCAATTGTTTCTAAGTTATATACAAATTTACATTCAGAAAAAGCGAAAGTTGAAGCTTGCCATGCAGGTTTAGAATGCGGAATTTTAGGTCAGAATTATCCAGAAATGGATTTGGTTTCCTTTGGGCCAACCATTAGAGGTGCTCACTCACCAGATGAGCGTGCAAGTATATCGTCTACCCAAAAATTTTGGAAATTTTTCATTGAAATACTAAAGAATATTCCAAAGAAATAAAGAATTAAAGCCGAAGATATTCTTCGGCTTTTTTTTGTAATAAACACTAAAAAATACAACTACACAAATCCTTTAAAACACGCGAATTAGAAAGAACTTAAAATTTTATTCTTTTTTTAATATCTTACAGTTTTAAAAGTCATAAAAAAATGTAAATTTACATTTAGAAAATTCAGTTATTTTTATGGGGAAAATCATTGCAATCGCAAATCAGAAAGGTGGAGTTGGTAAAACTACCACAAGTATAAACTTAGCAGCTTCTTTAGGAGTTCTTGAGAAAAAAGTGCTTTTAATTGACGCCGATCCCCAGGCAAATGCCTCTTCAGGCTTAGGAATAGATGTAGATGCTGTTGAAGGCGGAACATATCATGTTTTAGAACATTCTCTCTCTGCAAAAGATGCTATTGTAAAAACAACATCACCAAATGTAGATATAATTCCTGCCAACATAGATTTGGTAGCTATTGAAATAGAATTGGTAGACAAAGAAGATAGAGAATATATGCTTAAAAAGGCATTGGCCGAAGTTAAAGGAGATTACGATTATATTTTAATAGATTGTGCACCGTCTTTAGGCTTAATAACACTAAACTCTTTAGTGGCTGCAGATTCTGTAATTGTACCTATTCAATGCGAATATTTTGCTCTAGAGGGTTTAGGAAAGTTACTAAATACGATAAAAAGTATTCAAAATATTCATAATGGCGATTTAGAAATTGAAGGCCTTTTATTAACCATGTTCGATTCTCGTTTGCGACTTTCTAACCAGGTTGTAGATGAAGTTAGAAAACATTTTTCTTCTATGGTATTTGACACCATTATTAGAAGAAACATACGTTTAGGGGAAGCACCAAGTTATGGAGAAAGTATTATTGATTATGATGCCACTAGTAAAGGCGCAGTAAATTACCTAAATTTAGCTCAAGAATTAATAAAAAAGAATTCGTAAAATGGCAAAAGCAACCAGAAAACAGGCTTTAGGTAGAGGATTATCTGCTTTATTAAAAGATACGCCCAATATAAATTCTGCAACAGATAAAAATGCAGATAAATTAGTGGGCAACATTATAGAACTAGAACTAGATGCTATTGATGTAAATCCTTTTCAACCAAGAACATATTTTAATGAAGAAGCCCTTAGAGAATTAGCAAGTTCTATTAAAGAGTTAGGGGTAATTCAGCCAATTACCGTAAGAAAATTAGAAGGTAATAAATTTCAGTTAGTTTCTGGAGAGCGCAGATTTAGAGCCTCTAAATTAATAGGAAATAAAACAGTACCAGCATATATTAGATTGGCGAATGACCAAGAAATGCTAGAAATGGCTTTGGTAGAAAACATTCAGCGTAAAAATTTAGACCCCATAGAGGTAGCACTTTCTTACCAGCGTTTAATTGATGAAATTCAATTAACACAAGAAGAATTAAGCACTAGAGTTGGTAAAAAACGGTCTACAGTAACCAATTACTTGCGTTTGTTAAAATTAGATCCTATTTTACAAACAGGTATGAGAGATGGTTTTATATCTATGGGCCATGGAAGAGCAATGATTAATATAGACAACACAGAAGATCAGTTGGCTATTTATGAAAAAATATTAAGAGAAAAACTATCGGTTAGACAAACAGAAGATTTAGTTAAAAAATTTAAAACAGGAACAACTACAAAGCAAAAGAAAAAAGGAGTACCCGCTTTTGTTAAAAATAGCTTAAAAGACATCAATGATTACTTTGGCCATAAAGTAGACGTTACTGTTGGTAACAACGGAAAAGGAAAAATATCGATTCCTTTTCATTCTGAAGAAGATTTTAACCGCATAAAAAATTTACTTAAATAAGTGTTTTCAAAAAACAGCCTTTTAATATTTTACTTTTTGCTAACTTCTGTGCATCTTTTTAGTCAAAAAGATTCTACGAATGTAAAAATAGCAAAAGAAAAATTATTTATCAAAGGAGGAATTTACAAACCTTTAGCACCAGCTAGAGCTGCTTTTTACTCTGCTATTTTACCAGGAATGGGGCAAGTTTATAATAGAAAATACTGGAAAGTACCAATTGTTTGGGGGGCATTAGCAGCACCAACATATTATTATTTAAACAATAATAGCGAATACAAACGCTTTAGAACTGCTTATAAGTTAAGGAGAACAGGTTTTCAAGATGAATTTACAGACGACTTAGGAAATGTCTCTGTTTCTTTAGAGACTTTAGAAAGGGCACAAAAGCAATTAATGGAAAACAGAGATTTATCTATAATGTGGGGCGTAATATTATATGTTTTACAAATAGTCGAGGCAAGTGTAGACGCACACTTACTACAATTTAATACAGACGATAATTTATCTTTTAGACCCACGTTTGTTGAAGACCCCATACTTTTTGAAGCTCCGAAAGTTGGTTTTACATTAAAATATACTTTTTAAAATGAAAATTGCACTACTAGGATACGGAAGAATGGGAAAAGAAATTGAAAAAATTGCAATTTCTAGAGGTCATGAAATCGTTATAAAAAAAGATGTTCATGATATTATTGACATTAATTTGGCTGACGTTGCTATCGATTTTAGCGTGCCAACATCAGCTTTTGACAATATTTCTAACTGTATTAAGAATAAAATTCCTGTAATTTCTGGAACCACCGGTTGGTTAAACAGACACCAAGAAGCCATAAACCTTTGCAAAAAAGAAAAAGGAGCCTTTATTTATGCGTCTAACTTTAGTTTAGGTGTAAATATATTTTTTGAGTTGAATAAACAACTTGCTAAAATGATGAACTCTCTAAAGGATTATGATATCTCTATTGAAGAAATTCATCATACAAAAAAATTAGACGCACCAAGCGGAACTGCCATAACTTTGGCAGAAGGAATTATAGAAAATTCTTCGAAAGAAAATTGGGAATTAGACGAAAAATCATCCGAAGAAAATATACCAATTGTTGCAAAAAGAATTCCTGAAGTACCAGGAACGCATACTGTTTGGTATGATTCTGAAGTTGACACTATAGAAATTAAACACACGGCGCATAGCAGAAAAGGATTTGCATTGGGTGCCGTTGTTGCCGCAGAATGGATTGTTGGTAAAACCGGCGTATTTAGTATGAATGATGTGTTAAATATCCGTTAAAAACCGTAACAAAAACTAAAAAAAACTACTAATTAAAAAATAAAGTCTCGCACGGTCTTAACATAATAAGAAAGTCAGAGAATAAAACATTACACTTATGAATTTTACTGAATGGTTTCTCTTTTTTCTTGTAATTCAAGGCCTACACTTTTTAGGAACTTGGAAATTGTATGTAAAAGCTGGTAGAAAAGCTTGGGAAGCGGCGATACCTATTTATAATGGAATTGTTTTAATGCAAATAATTAACAGACCAAAATGGTGGATTCTCTTACTATTCATTCCGGTTATAAACCTACTAATGTTTCCTATTATCTGGATTGAAACGATTAGAACTTTTGGCTTTTACAAAAAGCTAGATTCGCTTTTAGTAATTGTAACATTAGGTTTGTACATTTTCTATATAAATTACGCTACAGATACAAAACACAATGCAGACAGAAGTTTAAAACCTCGCTCTGAATTTGGTGAATGGGTAAGTTCTATCACCTTTGCTATTATTGCGGCAACTTTAGTGCACACCTATTTTATGCAACCTTTTACCATACCAACCTCTTCTTTAGAAAAATCTTTATTAGTAGGAGATTACTTATTTGTTAGTAAGTTTCATTATGGCGCTAGAGTTCCATCTACCGTGGTTGCTTTGCCAATGGTACACGATTCTATACCACTTACCAAATCTGCATCTTACTTAAAAAAACCACAATTACCGTACACTAGATTGCCTGGTTTGCAAAACATCAAAAACAACGACATTGTTTGTTTCAACTGGCCAGCAGACACTTTGGCAACCATGTGGGGAGATACTTCTGGGAAATTTACTTACAAACCCGTAGATAAAAAAACAAATTATGTAAAACGTAGTGTTGGTATTGCTGGAGATTCTTTAGAGTTAAGAAACGGATATGTTTATATTAACGGAAAGAAAAACGAACTTCCAGACAGAGCTAAAATTCAGTTTTATTATACCTATGAGGCAAAGAAAGCTATTGATGCAAATACATTTCCTAAGTTTTTAATTAAAAAAGAAAGAACGGGCGTTTATAGCATATTATCTGAATATTGGAACAATGCTAAAGTACAAGATGCTATAAAAAAGAACGGAAATTTATCTAAAATTACCTCAGATTCTCTTTATACTGAAGTTGCTGGTGGCATAAATCCTAATTTTGCAAGACGCTTAAAAATGAAATCTGTTGCAAATAAAAGAAATATTAACCTTACAGAAGACGAAGCTGTTCGTTTAAGAAAACTACCACAAACACTGTCTGTTAAAAAAATAAATCATGCACCAGATAATGCTATTTTCCCTCACATAGCAAGTAATAAATGGAGTCAAGATAACTTTGGCCCTATTTACATTCCAAAAGCAGGAGCAACGGTAAAAATAGATGCAGCCTCTTTACCTTTTTACAAACAAATTATAAAAAATTATGAAAATAATGATTTAGCCGTTATTGGAGACGCTATTTTTATTAATGGAGAAGAAGCATCTTCTTACACTTTTAAACAAGATTATTATTGGTTAATGGGAGATAACAGACATAACTCTTTAGATGCACGTTATTGGGGGTATGTTCCTTTTGACCATGTTTTAGGGAAACCAGTTATGATTTGGTGGAGCTGGGATGCAAATGCAGCTTCATTTGGGAAAAAGATAAAGTCCATTCGTTGGGATAGAATTTTTACAACCGTTCATGGAGAAGGCACGCCTGTTTCTTACAGATACTTGGTTCTTACCTTAATTATCTTATACTTCGGATTTAGCTTTTATAGAGGGAAAAAGAAAAAAAATAAATAAACTAAAACCCTGAAAATTCTTATATTCTCACTTTAACGAATACTGAACACTGATTTTATAAAATGGCATTATTTATACCTACTTACTTCGCTCCTATTTCTCAATATGCAGAAATAATACATACAGATGAAGTAATCTTTGAGGTACATGATAATTTTCAAAAACAAAGTTATAGAAACAGATGTTATATTTTTAATACAAACGGAAAGCAATTATTAAACATCCCGGTAAAACATCCTAATAGCTCTTCTAGGAAGCAAACAAAAGACACGCTCGTAGAAAATGTAACACCATGGCAAGACCAACATTTTAAATCGCTGAAAACGGCATATCGGAACTCGCCTTTTTTTCAGTTCTATGTAGATGATATTGCACCTATTTTCGAAAAAAAATATACCTATTTGCAAGATGTAACTATTGACACCTTTTTATTTACTTCTGAAGCCTTACAAATAAATACGAATTTCAAAAAGACGAGTTCTTACGCTGCAGCACCTAAAAACAAAGATTTCAGGAATTTAGCAGACGTAAAAGCGCAACCAAAAAATTTAGTAGAAAACTACATTCAAATGTTTGACGACAAACATGGTTTTCTACCAAACCTATCCATTTTAGATCTTTTATTTATGGAAGGACCTAATGCGATAAGCTTCTTAGAGAAAAATGATCAATAGTCAGTTTATAATGCACTACGGCATGCACTTTATTGTGCCAGCACTTATAGCATATTTCTTTTTTAGAAGTAATTGGAAAATTGTTTACTTAATTTTCTTAGCGTCTATGCTAGTAGATTTAGACCATCTTTTAGCAACTCCTATTTTTGATAAAACTAGATGTAGTATTAACTTTCATCCTTTACATACTAACATAGCAATGGGTTTTTATGTAATTGGTTTATTTTTTAAGAAGACTAGAATCCTCTGTTTTGCATTGCTTTTTCACATGCTAACAGATGCTATAGATTGCTATTTATAATATTTTTTAAGTAAACTGTCTAACTCAGCTGAAATATTCAACTTAAAAATTAGAAATAGATACAAAATTACAATCAAGATACTTTTTAAAATAATATTAAGAATAGAATGTACTGGAAATTTATATACATAGATATTATCAATTGGGAAATCCCAAAAATTAAAAACTGCATACAACAGCCCAATAATTAAAATCATTTTAAATGTTTTATCTGTAAAAGGCGTGATTAAAAACTTGCGCTTTACAAAATATAGCTTAAATGTATTGGCACATATTATTACAATTAAGGTTGATAACGCCAAGCCATCTGTACCCATATTTAACTCGTAATAGAAGAGTTTATTTAACAAATAAACAGATAATGCCATTAAAAGACTAACAGGTAAAGTAATTCTATAAAATTTAGAATTATTTATAATTGCACTGTTGTTACCCAAAAAACCATTGTACATTTTTAAAAATGAGATCATAAGCACTACAAAAGCTCCTCCGGCGTACTCTTTTGGTAATAAGTTAAATAATTGATGCACATTCGTGTTTATTAGAACAAAGAATAAACCACTAATAACTAATAAATTTATAGAACTCTTTTTATACAAAGAAGCTACTTCTTTATGATTCTCTTCATTTAATGTTTTTGAAGTTAGCGGTTGTAAAATATTTAGCATGGCCCTGCTTGGTGCTTCTATAAAAGAACCAATAAATACTGCAACTGTATAATAAGCTGCAACTGCTAAGGTTTCTTTGCCTGGTATCATAAACTTATCAATGTCTAAAATTATAGACCCAGCACTACCTGCTAAAATAATATAACCAGAAAAACGCATTACCTCTTTAAAATTACTAGGTTTAGAAAAAGTAAATTTAGGAGTGTATAATTTAAGAGCATAAAACATCATTACCAACATTCTTAAAAAATAAGCTCCTGTTAGGTAATAAATAAATTCTGGTTTGGTAATCAGCTCAAAATAGACCGCAAAAAGCAATAGCATTACTACTACTCTATTCCATAACTCTTTCATTATGTTGCCAAATACAGATTGAAATTGGACTTTAGCCCAAGCATAGAAAATCTCAAAATAAGAGGTTGCCACTGCTACTAGATAGATAACAAAAGTATAATCTTTAATTACCGGATTCACAAAAGATAAATGATTTCCAATTTCCTCATAAAACATATTACCAAAATATGCAATAGGTATTGCAATTAATAATGGTAAAAAAAGAATTGAAGATAAAAACTTATCTTTCTCTTTTTTAGCGGAATAGCTAGAGAAAAATTTTATAATTGTATGGTGAATTCCTAAAGCTATAATTGGCATTAAAAGATTAGACGTAGCTAACAAGTAAGTTACTAAACCATAATAATCATCTTCTAAAAAACGAGTATATAAAACCAGTGTATTAATTCCGCCAAAGGCAAAACCTAAATATATAAAAAACGTATTTTTTAATGATTGCCTTAATACAATTCCCATACTACGAATTTAAACTTTTTAAAATAGACGCTAAGTTTTTTGTCAGCTCTTTTCTGTGGTACTTTTCTATATTAGTAGCGCTTACCACTAACTTTTCTTCTTTGTATTTTTGATACAATTCTAATAGTTGTAATTTTAACTTTTCTTCAGCATTAAAATTTACAATAACACCTGCATTGGTTTCTTTTAGAATTGTAGCCAAATCTCCATCTTCTGGTCCCATCGCTAAAATAGGGCGTTTTGCTTTTAAATACTCGAATAATTTTCCTGTTAAAATACCTTTGTTATTTTTTACATTCGGTATGAGCAGCAACAATACTTGCGATTTATTCTGATATTCTAAAGCTTCCTGATGCGATACATACCCTATAAAATTAGTATTTTGCTCTAATTTATTAGCCGAAATCTCTGCTTTAATTTCTTCTGAAATATCTCCAATAAAATTGAGTTGTAACTCTTTTTTAAAGTTTAAATCTTCTTCACAAAGAGTCTTTAAAACTTTAAATAAAAGCTTCGGATTGCTTTGTTTTGGTAATAAACCAATATAAGAAATTGAAAACTTTGTGTCTAAAATTGCATTTTCTGAGGCTGAAAATTCATCATCAAAACCATTGGTTATTACTTCGACTCTTTTCGCTGTTTGTAAAAATTCTTGCTTTAAATTATTGCTAACAGTTACAATGCAGTCTGCATTTTTTAAAACTGACTCTTCTAATTTTCTGTTTTTATTTTCAGCAAATACAAGCTGCTTAAAGTCTTCATTATAATATAAATCTGACCAAGGATCTCTAAAATCTGCCACCCATTTTATATTGTTTTTTTGATGTAATTTTTCTGCAATTAAATGCATACTATGCGGCGGACCAGTAGAAATAATTACGTCTATAGTATTCTTATCTAAATACTTTTGAAGGTAGTTTACAGAGGGTTTTACCCAAAATACTTTAGGATCTGGAATAAAAAAATTACCCCTTATAAAAGAAAGAAATCCACCTTTACTAGCATTCGAAATTCCGTTGTTATGTTGCTTGTTCTTTTTCCAAAACAAGACATCTGTCGGTACCCAAATAGGCTGTTTTAGAATCTCTATTCCCTTAGGTACTTCCTTTAAAAGAGATGCATCTTGTTTTAAATAATTTGCATTTTCAACCGTGTACACAACAGGCTCTATTCCAAGATCTTGCAAATACTTTACAAATTTTAACCAACGTTGTACGCCAGACCCCCCTGCAGGTGGCCAATAATATGTAATTATTAAGACTTTCAAGATTGCATATTGTTATACAAATTAATTAATTTTTTAGAGGTTTGTTCCCATGAAAACTCATTTTGCACAAACTTCTTACCACTTTCTCCCAATTCTATTCTTAGCGGTTTGCTCTTATACAAAGCTAATACTTTCTTTGAAAAATCTTCAGAATCTCTTTCTTTATGAACTAAACCGCAAGCTACTTTCTCTACCAATTTTCTTTGTGCAATTGCATCGCTAACTAATAATGGTTTTGCTAGACTCATATATTGAAAAATCTTATTTGCATAAGCAACATCATGTTGTAAATTTCTATGCAGGGGAGAAATACAAATTTCACTTGCCAAAATATAAGACTGAAAAAGGGCTACATTTTGCCAACCTTCAAAATCTACAAATTGTTCTAACTGTAAATCTTTTACTTGCTGTTTTAAAATAGTATCTGTGGTGTTTTTACCAACAATTACTAATTTCACTCCAGGAATAGTGTCTTTTAGCTTGCTTAATGCCGCAATAGCTGTTTGTATTCCTCTTCTTACATGCGTATCGCCTAAGTAAAGAAGTACAAAGTTGTTCTTATATTTTTTAATAATAGTTTCATTTACTTTATAGTCTTCAAAAAAAGTTCTTCTTATCGTATTTGGTACTAATACAAACTTATCTTTTTCTGATGGTAACCGTATTTCTAAAGTCTTTATAAACTCTGGTGAGACTGCAATTACTTTGTCTGCTAGCTTGATAAAATCTTCTTCCTTTTGCTTCCATTTTTTTGGAGAAATAAGATACTTTCCAGGAAACTTTTGCAGATGTGGATACAACTTCATAACCTCTGGCATGTTGTCATGTAAATCTAAAACTACCGATAAATTATAATTCCTATTTACTTTATAAACAGCACCTGCAATTCTCATGTCATGAATATGCAAAGCCTGCACCTTTGTATCTTTAATAAATTTAGCAATCTTTATTTGCATTAAATATGAATACAAGGGTATAGTGTGCGCTAACGCAGAAAGTTTGTATTCTAAAATATTAGAAGTATACCTCTTAACTTGAATTCCGTTTATGATTTCAGAAGCTTTTTCGTTAGCGTATTTCAAACAAAAAAGAAATACTTCATGACCATTTTCTACCAAAGAAACTGCTTCGTTCTCTACCCTTGGGTCTGGAGGAAATGGAGCATCTAAAATCATTCCTATTCTCATGATACTACCTTCTTCTTATCATAAAAATACCAACCCACAGAAATAAGTAATAGTAAAGCATAAGAAATTAAAGAAACTATTTTTCCTTTCTCTATAACTTTTGGCTCAAATTTAAACTCAATTTTATGTTTTCCTTTAGGAATCTCTATTCCTCTTAAAACATAATTTACACGATAGTGCGGAACGAATAGCCCGTCTAAATAAGCATTCCAACCTTCTTTATAAAATATTTCTGAAAAGACTGCAAATTTCTCTGTTTCTGATTCGGACTGATACGTTAGTGCTGTTACATCATAATTTGTCAATTCTATAAAAGCATTAGAATCTTGTCTCATAGAAAGCTGAGTACTAATTTTCTGATAATCGGTCTCTAAAATAACTGCAGCAATTTTAGTATTTAAAGAATCTAAAGCTTGTATTTCTTCATTCGCGTTTTGTGCATAAATTAAGCGCTCTACAAACCAAACATTTCCATTTGCTTCTCTATTTTCTTGTGCCTGCGGACTTCCTTTATCATCTGGAACAATAAAATACTTTGTGTTTAGCATGTTAAAAACCTGCATATTATTTTTCGCTATTTGAAAATCGAATAATTCTTGATATCGTCCTAATTTAGCTGCATGGTAACCACCAATAGAATTATGAAAATATGAAGTACTGCCATCATTCATAAGATCTACTGCAAAATTTGCAACTCTATAATGGCCTTTATCTTGAAGTATTCTCTTATCGGCATCTGACTTTGTAAAAGGTTTTTCAATTTTTCTTGCAATTTTAAAATCGTCTTCGTTTACGTATTTTTTATTTACTGAAATTAAATCGAATAAAATTAAAAGTGTCAAACCAACAATTACAAAAATGCTTTTTAGCTTGTCTTTTAAAAACAGCCATAAAAAACCACTAGAAAATAACACTAGCACTAAAGAACGAATGGTGTCTGAAAACAACATTTCTTTTCTATCTGCAATTACCGCATCTAAAAAACCAGGAATTTCACTGTATTGTTGTGCATCTCTTAAACCTTCAAACGTGCCAAATAGATGAGCCAGAGAAAAACCAACTATAATTAAACCACCAAACGTAAGCACTGCATTTTTTAATGCTTGTTGCTTCTCTTCTTTGTTTATTTCTGGAGAGAAAAAAGCCTTTAAACCTAAAACTCCTAAAATAGGAACACACAGCTCTGCAATAACCTGTATAGATGAAACGGCTCTAAATTTATTATATAAAGGAACATAATCAATAAAAAAGTTGGTTAACACTTCAAAATTTCTTCCCCAACTTAAAATTATTGAGAAAACAGTTGCAGCAACCAACCACTGCTTTAAATTACCATTTACTAAGAATATTCCCAAGAAAAACAAAAAGAAGACAACTGCGCCAACGTATGCTGGTGCTTCTACGATTGGTTGGTCTCCCCAATAGGTAAGTACTTGTTCCGAATAATCTTCCGCAGCTTTTTTTCCAGCTTTTCCTTCAATAAACTGATAGAAGTTAGAGTTTTTTCCTAGTTTCTCTACTGTTCCACCACCCATAAAATCTGGAATAAATAGATTAAAGGTTTCTAATTTAGCGTAGCTGTACTGTGTAATATATGCTTTATCTAAACCTTTAGTATTCTCTTTATTAGAACCGTCTAAGTTTATTGTCAATTCAGATTTTCCTCTTGTACTATTCTCTGCATACTCCTTTAACGCCATTAACCTTGGCGCGTTTGCACCAACACCTAAAGCTACTGCCGCAATAATAATTACTGCTTGTTTTATAAAAAGAGGTACTATTTTTTTCTTAATTGCATTTACGAATTCTACAATTCCTAAAATCAATAAACAAAAACCAAGATAATAAGTCATTTGAATATGATTTGTATAAATTTCTAAGGCCATTGCCAAACCAGTAACAAAAAATCCAAGTATAAATTTACGCTGAAAAACCCATAAAACTCCTGCTAAAACTAAAGGCATATATGCAATTGCATGCGCTTTTGCATTGTGTCCTGCACCAAAAATTATAATTAAATACGTTGAAAAACCAAAGGCCAAAGAACCTAAAATTGCCAATCTCCAAGACACCTTTAAAGCCATCATTAAAACGAAGAAACTTAAAAAATATAAGAATGTATAATCTGCAGGTCTCGGCAAAAAACGAAGTAATCTATCTAAGCCTCTAACAAAATCATTTGGATAGTATGCACTTACTTGGTAAGCAGGCATACCGCTAAAGGAAGCACCTGTCCAATATGGCTCTGAATTTGTATCTGCTCTAAAATCATTAATATCTTTTACCATTCCTCTAAACTGAGTAATGTCTGATTGATTTAACTTTTGCCCTTTTAAAACAGGATGAAAATAGATAATAGAGGCCAATAAAAATATGAGAATAGCAACTACAGCAGGAAATATTTTAGTAAGTTTCACTTTATTATTTTATTTATTAATTGATGCGTCTAAAGACTAAAGAAATTAATCAATTTCTTCAAAATCCACATAATCGCCTACAGATTTTTTACTTTCCTGTTCGCTTATTGGCTTTTTATCAATAATCGTTTCACCCTCTTTTACAGAAGATTTTTGCTGTTGTTGTCCTTGTTGTCCTCTAAATTGTTGCTCTGCTTTTTTCTTAATAGTTTCTGTGGCCTTTTTTATTAAAAAAGGTGCAAAAAGTCTTGCTAAAAATTTAAAAGCATAGAAAAAGAAAATAATGAAAAAGATAGTTTTAAGTAAGCCCATTTATAAAATTAGTTAAATAATAATTCAAAAATAACAATTTGAGTACAATTGAAGCGTTCTGAATCTATAAAACTTTCTTAAAGGTAAAAAAGTATCGTTCATGTTTATAGAATAGGTTTTTTGTCCTATGTTTGTATAGCATGTTAGACGTAAAATGTAAACACCTTTCTATAGCCATGAATATGAATAAATTACACCTTTTTATTGTATCCTTTTTTATAGGTTCTACAATGATTTTTGCTCAATACACAGATGTAATTAACTCTAACAAACCTGGCTTTTCTGAAAGCCCATATAGTGTTGGTTCTGGTATTTATCAATTTGAAAGTACTGTTTTTTTAAGAAAAAATACCATAACACCTACTTTTTCTAAGCCTGAATCTTTAGGAATAGATTTAATGTTTAGAACCAGTTTGTTTTCAGAAAAACTAGAATTGAATGCACAATTAGCATATCAGCAAGATAAAGTAGCTTTTAAAAATATTTTTAGCTCTCACTATTTCACTTCCGGATTAAGTAGCATGACTATTGGTGCAAAATATCTATTCTACCAACAAAAATATGCAGATAAATCTAAAGAAGTTAGAAGCTGGAAAAGAAGAAATGCTTTTGATGTAAAACGACTAATTCCTTCTGTTGCGTTGTATTTAGGAATGAATACAGATTTTGTAAATGACATACATAAAACGGGAAGCATTACGCCAAAAGTAGGTGTTTTACTACAACATAATTTAACGAACGACTTTAATGTAATTACCAACTTTTATTACGATAATATTGGTTCAGAATTCACTGAATATTCTTACATCGTTACTGCTACTCAAAACTTTAGCAATCGATGGTCTGCTTTTTTTGAAAACCAAACAGTCTTTCAAAAGTACCAAAACAACATAAACTTAGGTTTGGGACTGGCTTATTTATATAGTAGAAATTTACAAATTAATGCATCTGGAAGAGTTCTTTTTGAAGGAGAATCAAAGGGCTTTTATGCGAGCTTAGGTGTTTCTTACCGTATTAATAGGCACAGAGATTCTTACAAAGAATTAAACGATAATGGCCAAGAAATAAAAAACACCTCTCCACGCAAACGCGGTAGTTTCTTTGGCAGATTTCTTAATATATTCAAGAAAAAACAAAAAGGTATTAGAAAGAAAAGAAGTGGAATTAAAGGTTTATTTGGTAAGAAAAAAAGCTAATGTTTCATAACTATAAAGAGCACCAAAAGAATTAGAAAAAGACCTTAAAAAGATAATTATTAGAATCAATTTTTTAGGATGATTACACTAAAAAAAATAACAAATAAAAAGGAGATGAAGCAATTTGTGACATTTCCTTTTTCAGTATATAAAAATAATAAATATTGGGTTCCTCCAATAATTAAAGATGAAGTTGATAATTTTAATCCTAAGAAAAATCCAGTTTTTGAGAATGCAGAGGCACAGTTTTTTGTAGCTCTTAGAGATGGTGAAATTGTTGGAAGAATTGCCGCCATTATAAATTGGTTTGAAGTTGAAAAACAACAAATTAAAAAAATGCGTTTTGGATGGTTTGATGTAATTAATGACCTCGAAGTTTCTAGAATACTTTTAGACAAAGTAAAAGAAATTGGCATCGCAAACAACCTAGCTTACCTAGAAGGCCCTGTTGGTTTTAATAATTTAGACAAAACAGGTGTTTTAGTTGAAGGTTTTGATCATATGGGTACAATGATTACATGGTATAACCATCCATATTACAAAGAACATTTAGAAGCGTTAGGTTTTACAAAAGAAAAAGAATATTTAGAAAATAAGTTCAAATTTAAAAATGTAAATACTCTATATTTTGAGAGAGCTAGTGCCATTATTAAAAATCGGTTTAAGCTAAAAGCGTTAGATTTTACAAAAACAAAAGACATTATGCCTTATGTAGATGAAATGTTTGAAGTTTTTGACAAATCCTATTCTAAATTATCAACTTTTGTACCTATCTCTCAGACTCAAATTAATTTTTTTAAGAAGAAGTATATTTCATTTATCAACCCAGAGTATATAAAGTTTGTGGTAAATGTAGAGCACAAGGTAATTGCTTTTGCAATTGTTATGCCTTCTTTTTCTGAAGCTTTACAAAAAATGAAAGGTAAGTTATTTCCGTTTGGGTTATTTCATTTACTAAAAGCAAGAAAGCAATCTAAAGACGTTACATTTTTCTTAATTGGTGTGCACCCAGACTATCAAAATAAAGGGGTACATGCTATTCTTTTTGATCAATACACAAAAACATTTGCACCTTTAGGTATCGAAAATTGTATTAGAACACCAGAACTAGAAGACAATAAAGCCATTAAAAAATTATGGAAAAATTTTAATCCAGAAATACACAAAAGACGCAGAACGTACCGAAAGGATATATAGCTTTTAACAAAAAAGCAACTATAAAACGTTGTACCTTTAAAATTTTGAAAACCATTTAAATAATGCAACTATTTTATAATTCAGAAATTTCTATAGAAACCAAACAAATTACTTTTGATAAAATTGAGAGTAAACACATTGTGCGCGTTTTAAGAAAAACCGAAGGCGATGTTCTTAAAATAACAAATGGAAAAGGCTTTTTATTTGATGTTGAAATTAATTTCGCAAACGACAAAAGGTGTTCTGCAATAATCATAAATACAGAAGAAAAAGAAAAACCTTGGAAATATCATTTGCATATTGCCATTGCACCCACAAAAAATAATGATAGAATAGAATGGTTTTTAGAAAAAGCAACAGAAATTGGCATCGATGAGATTACACCTATTATCTGTTCTAATTCTGAACGTAGAATAGTTAAATTAGAACGTTTTGAGAAAATTATTCAGTCTGCCATGAAACAGTCTTTAAAGTTTAAATTGCCTAAACTAAATGCACCAACTAAATTTAGCACCTTTATACAGCAAGATTTTAATGGTAAAGTGTGCATTGCACATTGTGAAGAACAAAATAAAAACACCTTAAAATCAATTATAACCCCTGCTGAGAAAATAACTATTCTTATAGGACCAGAAGGCGATTTTTCTACTGAAGAAATACAACAAGCGTTGGCAAAAAAAATAATTCCTATTTCTTTAGGTCAAAGCAGATTGCGCACAGAAACTGCAGCTTTAGTTGCTGTTAATATTGTCTCATTCATTAATGAGTAATTAGTATATTGATATAATTATTTATTCAAATTCATGAAAAAAATACTACTCATACTTATGGCGTTCTCTTTTGCTACAGCAAACGCCCAAGATGTTGCCATTTTAAAATACAATGGCGGTGGAGATTGGTATGCAAACCCAACTGCAGTGCCTAATTTAATAGCCTTTGCAAATATAAATATTAAAACAAATATCTCTAAAGATCTAAAAGTAGTGACTGCTAATAGTGAAGATATTTTCAACTTTCCGATGTTGTTTATGACGGGCCATGGAAATATATTTTTCTCAGATGATGAAGCCCAAAATTTAAAAAATTATTTAATTTCTGGCGGATTTTTACATATTTCAGACAACTACGGTTTAGATAAATTTATAAGAAAAGAAATAAAAAAGGTATTTCCTAAATTAGACTTTGAAGAAATTCCGAGCAATCATACTATTTATAATCAAACATTTAAATTTCCAAATGGCTTACCAAAAATTCATGAACATAACAAGAAACCACCGCAAGGTTTTGGGGTTTTCTATGAGGGTAGACTGGTAATTTTCTATGATTATGAAACCGATTTAAGTGATGGCTGGGAAGATCAAATTATTCATAACAATCCTAAAAGCGTCAGAGAAAAGGCCTTAAAAATGGGCGCAAATATTATAGAATATGCTTTTAAAAATTAATCAAGAAATAGATATAGATGCTATTAAAATAAACTTCGATTCTAATGGCTTATGGGTCTTAAATATTGCAATTGCCATTATAATGTTTGGTGTTGCTTTGGGGATTTCTATAGACGATTTTAAAAGACTTCTTAAAAAACCTAAAATTCTTTTTGTAGGTGTTTTATCTCAGTTTATCTTATTGCCAGCATTTACTTTTATAGCTATCTTAATTATAGAACCCCACCCTAGTTTTGCTTTAGGAATGATGATGATTGCCGCATGTCCTGGAGGAAATGTTTCTAACTTTTTTAGTAAAATGGCGGGCGGAAACGCAGCCTTATCTGTTAGTTTAACAGCATTTGCAACACTTATTTGTATTTTTATGACTCCTTTTAATTTACAGTTTTGGGGTAGTTTATATGAACCTACAAATGCTATTTTAGAAACTGTTTCTTTAAACCCTGCGGATTTATTTAAACTAGTTTCCCTAATTTTGGGAATTCCATTATTTTTTGGAATGCTTATAAAACATTACCAATCTAAAATGGCAGATAAAATAGAAAAAGTATTAAAACCACTCTCTATGTTGGTTTTTATTGCGCTTATTTTTATTGCCTTCTCCCAAAACTTAGAAGTATTTTCAAATCATATTCATCATGTGATATTCTTAGTCGTTTTTCATAATATTTTTGCATTTATACTGGGATTTTATACTGCTAAAGGCTTCGGATTAAATAAGCAGGACACTAAGACAATTGCTATGGAAACAGGTATACAAAATGGTGGCTTAGGTTTATTACTTATATTTGGCTTTTTTGATGGTTTAGGAGGAATGGCATTGTTAGCAGCTTTTTGGGGAATTTGGGATGTTTTTTCTGGAATTCTTTTAGCCGCCTATTGGGGTAGAAAAAAAATAGTTCAATAAAATAGAATTATGATTCAAAGAATTTGGTTTACCATTGTTTGGGGTACTATAAAGTTAGGTTTGTTTTTTTATAGTAAAAAAATAACCGTTTTAGGCGCACAAAACATCCCTAAAAAAGGAGCTGTTTTATTTGCTGTAAATCACCCAAATGGATTGGTAGATCCTCTATACATTACCACCACAAATAGAAGACGGAATCATTTTTTAGTAAGAGCTGCGTCTTTTAAAAAGCCCTTTATAAAAAAGATTTTAGAATCTTTGTATCTATTGCCTATTTATAGAATTAGAGACGGTATAAAACAATTGGCAAACAATAAAGAAATTTTTGAGAAATGTCACACAATTTTAAAAAACAGTGAAACCTTAATGATCTTCCCTGAAGGAAGTCATAACAAAAAAAGAACTGTTAGACCTTTAAGTAAAGGTTTTACCAGAATTGTTTTTGGTGCATTAGAGAAATATAAAGATTTAGACATTACTATAATACCTGTGGGTATTACCTACCAGCATCCTTCTCATTTTCCTGCAAATGTGATTGTAAATTATGGGCAACCCATTACTACTAGAAATATTTATGAAGCAAACGTATTGGCTAAGTCTATTCATATTCTGAAGGATGAAGTTAGTGCGCAATTAAAAAAATTAAGTGTTCACATACCAGATGATGAAGAATATGACACAATTTTACAAAAACTAACGGATGCACAAGTAGATTTTACTGAAGTAGATAAAGTAAATGAAATGATTACAAATAATAGCTTCCCTGACAAAAAAGCACCTAAAAAAAATCATTTAAAACCACTTTACTTTTTAATAATTTTAAATAGTATTGTACCCTATTTAATTTGGAAGAAAGTGGCTAAAAAAATAGATGAAATTGAATTTATAGACACCTTTAGATTTGCACTTAACCTATTCTTGTTTAATTTTTTCTATTGCCTACAAGCATACGTTTTAAATATTTATTTCGGGCCTATTATTGGCCTATTCTACTTAACCACCTCTGCTTTTATTGTTTTAGTATACAGCAGACTTGCTCCTACAAATGCAGAAAAACATATAGAATTTAATGAAGTTGGCAAATAACCTTAGCCCTGATTGCGGCAATTGTTTGAGCTCTTTTTGAGGTACGAAAAAAAGCGAGTGCGAAAAGCAGGAAATTGCTTCTAATCTAGAATAGCATCTTGAATTATTTGCTGAATTCTTGTACGCATATTAGTATCAATTAAACCTCTATTGGCCATAGTAGGGTAAACTCTGTTAGATAAAAACACGTACACCAAACCACTTTTTGGGTCTGCCCACGTATAGGTACCTGTAAACCCAGAATGCCCAAAGCTTTCATCTGAAACACAACCACAAGTAGCTTTTACTTCTAGATCTAATTGGGGTTTATCAAAACCTAAACCTCTTCTTACCTTTTCTTTAGAAAAATATCTGTGATTGAATTTATCTATTGTTTCTGATTTTAAGTACCTTGTTCCTCCATAAAGGCCTTTCTGCAAGTACATCTGCATAATTTTACCCACATCATTGGCATTGGCAAATAAACCTGCATGACCACCCACACCGCCTAACATAGCAGCGCCCATATCATGTACATTGCCTTGTAATAATTGGTTTCTATAATAAGTATCTTTTTCTGTAGGTACAATTTCATTTTTATTAAACTTATTTAGCGGCAAATAAGTTGTTCTATTTGCACCTAAAGATTGGTAAATACCTTCATCTACTAATTTATTTAAAGGTTTATGATATGTATTTTCTAAGACTTCTTTAAATATATAATATCCTAAATCGCTATATCTGTAGCCAAGACTTTCTGTTTGCTTTGCTTCTTTTATGTATTTATAAATACTGTCTTTATAATTTTCACTTATAAAGAGATTTTCGGCAACCTTAATTTTAAAATTAGTAGCCTGCTGTGCTCTATAGAACTGCCCAGAATTTTCTCCAGTAATACTATCTTGTGTTTCTTTATAAAAAGGAATCCAAGCCTTTAATCTCCCATAATGAGATAGTATTTCTTTGACTGTTACCGTGTCTTTATTTGAATTAGAAAAGCTTGGTAAAATTTCTCTTAAACTTGCTGTTAAAGAAATTTTACCTTCTTCTTCTGCCCTCATTATTAAAGGCAAAGAAGCTAAAATTTTTGTGAGCGATGCTACATCGTAAATATCAGAATTTTTAACTCTTATTTTTTTATTGTGCGTATGATATCCGTAACTTTTATCTAAAACAACTTTCCCGTTCCTTGCCACAAAAACCTGAAAACCTGGCGCCATTTTATCTTCTATAATTGTATCTGCCATTTTATCTATAAGGGCTAATTTCTTAGAAGACAAACCTACAGCTTCTGGTATTGTATATTCAAATCTGCTTAAATTAGTGCTTGTAAGACCAAAACCTTCTTTAAATTCTGTACCAATAGAAACGGGTAATTTTCCCTGTGCCTTAAAAGCACCAAACAACAATTGTGCAGAAATTTCTTGCGACAATTTACTGTTTTGATAGGAGACAACAACACCCTCTATATTTGCAAAACTTTTTATTTGGAGCAAACTATACGGACTGGTAAAAACATCTAAGACAACTTGTTTATTTCTTGCAATTTCTTGCAACCAAACCAATTCCTTATTAGAGAATTTATAACTTTTCCATGGATTTAAATTAGATTTATGAAAACCAATAATTACATAGTTATAAGGTTGTAGTTTATTTATAAGTGCGTCTAAATTAGTGTCTGAAACGGCAGTAACTTTAGCGTACTTCTTTAGCATTTTAAGGTAAGAATCATTTTCTGAATCGCCCAACTTAACATACGCAATCTTCTTCTCTTCTAAATTTCTAATAGGTATATTCTTATTGCTGTTTTTTACAAGAGTTAAAGAGTTTTTAACCAATTCTCTATGCAACAGCTCATCTTCTATTCTATTTAATTCTTCTTCTATATTTTCTAAAACGACAGGTTTATAAGCATGCAAACCAGCCCAATATTTTGCTTTTAAAATTTTTCTTACAGAAAAGTCTAAACGCGCTTCTGTTAATGTTTTTGTTTCTAAGGCCTTTTTAATTATAGCTATAGAACCAGGTACATCTTGCGGAATTAACAACACATCATTACCAGCTTGCAATGCTGCTAAATCTATTTGAGCAGAAGTTGCATAATTTGCAGCACCTTTCATGTTTAACCCATCTGTAATAATTAAACCTTCAAAACCCAACTTTTCTTGCAATAAATGAGTGACTACATTTTTAGAAAGTGATGTCGGTAAATTTGCATCAGACTCTAAACTTGGTATATTTAAATGCGCCGTCATAACACTAGCTAAACCAACATCAAATGTTTTTTTGTACGGGTATAATTCTATAGAGTCTAAACGCGCTTCATCAAAATTTAAAAGTGGTAAAGTATGATGAGAATCTGTTGCCGTATCTCCGTGACCAGGAAAATGCTTTCCATTAGCCAAAACGCCTTCCCCTTGCATTCCTTTAATAAAAGCAATTGCTTTCTGCGTAACATTCTCTTTACTTTCGCCAAAAGAACGATTTCCAATAATTGGGTTTTCAGGATTTGTGTTGATATCAATTACGGGTGCAAAATTTATGTGAATACCTATTCTTTTTGCATGTTGCCCAAGGTGTTTGCCAAATTGTTTTATTAAAGAGTCATTTTTAATAGCCCCCAAAGTCATGTTCCAAGGAAAACGATACGTGTTTTTTAAACGCATATCTAAACCCCATTCACCATCAAAACCAATTAGCAACGGCACTTTTGCAGTGTCTTGATATTTATTGGTTAATGCCGCTTGTTTTCTTGGGGTACCTTGCATAAAAATTAAATTACCTACATGATATTTCGAAATCATTTTTGTAATAAAATCCTCATGTTTTTTATCGAGATTAGAATAGGCTTGTATCATAAACAACTGCCCTATTTTTTCCTCTACAGACATTGAATCTAAAATACTAGCTACCCAATTATCTTGCGCCTCAAAATCTAAAGTTCTTAGCGGGTCTAATCTTTGTGCATTTAAATTATAACCAATAGCAATTACTAAGAGTACTAATATCTTTTTTTTCATTCTAGCTTTTTAATATTTTTTTGGGCGTTTTAACAGGCTTTCGCTACTCGCTTTTTTTAGGTTTGTTCTCCAAATAATTTTTCTTTCTACGCCATAAAAATTAGACAAACTAACACCTAAAAAAGAGCTCAAACAAGCCGCTCAATCCTTAACGCAACTTCTTAATGATATTCGTTTTATAAACTAAAATCAATTTTTATACCAAAAAGCGCTTGTGCCAGCTTTCTTCTGCCGGAACCTCCCAATTTTTTTCAAAATCTTCTTTTGTAGCCACCATATTATTAAATACAATAGTGTCTTTAGTTACTTTTTTTTCTTTGGCAAACCTTTGAAAATCTGATAATTTTACCAAATTAACATTTTCATTATCTTTAAAAGTAACATTCATTTTGTTCATTAAATCTAATGCTAATTCCTTTTCTAAGGCTTGTATAAAACGAACTGAACTGTCTATAGAGCAACCAGAAACGGTATTAAAACTCTCATCCACAGCCAATATTAAAAACTGGTTGTACTTGAAAGTAAAAGATCCTTTTAAATCGTCTCCGTGACGTGTCCATTGATTGATAAAATCTTCTGCTTTTACCGAAATAAATTCAATTTCCTTAGAAGTAAATTCTCTATCAGATTGATAAATCCAAACACGAGAATTATTGGGTAAATTTTTATATTCTGTAAACATGTTTTTTATCTTATTATCTTAAGTTAAACTTCTGTTGCAATGCTTGCAATTTCTCTTCATCAGATACCTTCTTCTTTTTCTTTGGGGCAGCCATTCTTTCCTTAATTTCCTTCAATACCTTTTTTGTGTACAAAGGAAAATCTGCATTCTGCATCCAATTATTATACCCAGGGTTTTCTGTAAACACTTCTTCTACAGTTCTTCCTTTGTATTTCCCAAAAGAGAAGATTTCTTGATTTTCATCATTCATCAAAATAAAACCAGCAAAATCTGCTCTTACTCCGTGTGTAGAATATTCACTTAAAGCTGCTACAGAGTTTTCGATATCGTCATATTTATCTAATTGTGCTAGCAATATTTCATAAGTTGCATTGGTATCTGCTGCTGCACCGTGCGCGCCTTCCAATTCTTTTCCACAATAAAACTGATAGCCTGCACCCAATGTTCTTTGCTCTTTTTTATGAAAAATAACCTGCACATCAATTGCTTTTCTATCTTTCATATCAAAGTCTATTCCTGCGCGCATTAGCTCTTCTGCTAATAAAGGAATATCAAACCTGTTCGAATTAAAACCCGCCAAATCGCAACCTGCAATCATTTCGCTTACGGTACTTGCCAATTCTTTAAAAGTAGGCTCTGTAACCACTTTTTCATTTGTAATACCGTGCACATCTATAGATCCTTGTGGTATTTCCATTTCCGGATTTACCAACCATGTTTTACTTTCTTTATTTCCATTAGGAAATACTTTTAAAACAGCAATTTCTACAATTCTGTCTGTTGCAATATTAACACCTGTAGTTTCTAAATCGAAAAATACAATTGGTTTTGTTAGATTTAAGTTCATCCTTTGGTTTTATCATTCCTACAAAAGCAGGAAATTGTTTTATTCGTTATTTAACTGTTCTTTAAATTCTTCTATTCTTACTGCAATTTTCTCAGGCAACTCAGGGGCCTTAAAATTATATATATCTAATTCTTTTTTTAATATTTCTGCTAAAATAAATCTAGCAGATGGTTTATTATCTGCAGGAATTATAAACCAAGGTGCGTTTGCTTTAGATGTTCTATTTAATAAATCTTCATAACAAAATTGATATTTATCCCATGACTTGCGTTCTTTTAGATCTCCTGCAGAAAATTTCCAATTCTTTTCAGGAATATTCAATCTTCTTAATAACCTGTTTTTTTGTTCTTCTTTAGATAAATTTAAAAAGAATTTAAGAACAATAGTTCCATTTTTTGCTAAATGATTTTCAAAATCATTAATTCTTTCCATTCTATCATGGTAAAAAGAATCATTTATATCTTCTATTTTTTTAATAGTTGGTATGTTTTCACCTAAAACATATGCAGGATGTACTCTTGTTACCAGCACATTTTCATAATGTGTTCTATTAAAAATACCAATTTTACCTTTTGCAGGCAACGCTACATAGTGCCTCCACATAAAATCATGTTTTAGCTCTAAGCCTGCTGGCACTTTAAAACTGTGCACTTCTACCCCGCTTGCATTTACATCTTTAAAAACCTCTCTAATTAAGCTATCTTTGCCAGAGGTATCCATACCTTGTAAACAAATTAACACACTATATTTGCCTTCTGCATACATAGCGTCTTGTATCTTACTTAATTTTTTTCGTAATTTTTTAAGCTTTTTTTCTGCACCTTCTACCACCTCAATCGTATCAAAATCTTTTAATTTAATAGGGATTGAAACTTTATATTTTTCTAAATTCATTTGTCAACTTTTAATCTTTAAAGATAAAAAAAATAAACTTTTTTTCACCTTTTTTAAATTCAGTTTCAAAATATATTTTTATCAAAAAAAAATGCGTTTTAAAAAGTATAAAGAAAGCAATTTTAGTGCTTTAAAAAGGCTTGCAATTCTTTTTCTAACATTTTATAATTAAAAGATTGCTCATAAAATTTACGACTAGTTTTGTTGTAAATTAAAGTTGCTGGTATAGCGCCAGACCAAGCAGAATCTATCTCTTTAAGCCAACTATCATCTTTTCCGTTGTCTAATAAAACTACTTTAGATTGCAGTTTTTTCTTTATTATAAAAGGTATTAATCTTTTATCAACTTGCTTTGGAAAATCTAAGCTAACCAATAAAACTACAACATCCTTAGAAGCATATTCTTTATTCAATTTTTCAAAATCTGGCAATTCTTTTATGCAAGGAGCACACCAAGTTGCCCAGAAATTAACAACATAGGTTTTACCGTCTTTTTGCTCTAAAAGCGGCTTTAACTCTTTAAATGTATAAGATTTTACCGTTACTTTAGAAGTATTTATCTCTATTATATTCTTAGTAATCTCTTCTTTTTTACAAGAAATTATTCCTAAAAACATAATAAAAATAACAATTGACTTAATTTTCATTCTATAAAATTACATATTAATTCACTAAAAAGCCTCATTAATAGCTATTAATGAGGCTTTTATTTTTACCGTATTCGTTTATGCAAAAATGTCATTCAATATTTTAGCTAATCGAATTCCTCCCCTTTGTAATTGAGATCTAACGGTATTAAAATGATCATAAGAATACCTGTATCGTAAATTCTCACCAACCTCTACAGAATTATATACCGTTCTTGTTACTTCATGAATTTCATCTACCCATTCTATTACAGTTCCTGCTTCAATTGCTTGAATTTGTTTTTTAGATAAATTCTGCGCACTATCGGCCAACTCTAAATAGCTCATATTCCAATATTCTATCATTTTTGTGTCCCAAACGGCATGTAAATTGGTTCCTTTACCAAACCATTGTACCTGCACAGTATTGCCACCTTTATCTTCTTTTTGCCCAATATGCATTGGTTGATGTAAATCTCCTACAAAATGAACTAGCATTTTTAAATGAAAAGATTTCTCTTCATTAGAACTTGTATTATCTTTTAAAATTTCTATACATTTATAAATACCAGTTACTAAATCTCCTTTAGGATTTTTAGTTGCTTCTGCGTAAGATTGGTCCAAATCCATATTTACATAATGCCATGGGTAATATTTACTAAATGCTCTGTCTGATTTTATTTCATCTGCGTATGTAGACACAAATGCTAAGCTTTGCCCATTTAATAGTTTGTCTATTTTCTTTTGAGCTCTTTTCTTTAAATGACTTTCAGCAATTTTACCTGTTGCTCTATGTCCGTTTTGCCCCCAAAAGAATGCTTCTTCTGTTACTGGTTTTGCAAAGAAAAAAGTAGCGATTAATAAAAATAATTTAAATTTCATTTTAAAAATTTTATATAAGTTTCTGCGAAGTTATAAAAAAATATGTCACAATTATTTGCAAATCAATAAATAATTAAGCATATTTGTGATATCAATTTAATATCATTTTAAATAAAATCAAATGAAATCAGAAAAAATCATCAAGCCTGCCAACGGTTATTTAATGTTAGTTATTGTTCTTTTAGTGTTCTTTGGAAGCATTGCATTTTCAGTTCAACAAGAAACTGCTGTTTATCTTTTAATTACAGTAGCTAGTTTTATTGGGTTTTTTGGCTTTATTTTAGTAAACCCAAATACTTCTAAAGTTGTTTTATTATTCGGAAAATATGTAGGAACCATAAAAGATAATGGTTTGTATTGGGCAAATCCTTTTTTTAGAAAGAAAACAATTTCTTTAAGAGCTAGTAATTTTGATAGTGAGCGTTTAAAAGTAAATGACAAGTTAGGAAACCCTATAATGATTTCTACAATTTTAGTTTGGCGTGTTACAGACACTTACAAAGCTGCTTTTGATGTAGATAATTATGAAAACTTTGTGCGGGTACAAACAGATGCAGCCGTTAGAAAACTTGCAAGCATGTACCCATATGATAATTTTGCAGATGAAGGGCATGATGAAGATATTACACTGCGCTCTAGTGTAAATGAAGTTTCTGAAGCTTTAGAAAAAGAAATTGAAGAGCGTTTATCTATTGCAGGAATTGAAGTTTTAGAAGCAAGAATAGGGTATTTAGCATATGCACAAGAAATTGCTTCTGCCATGCTAAAAAGACAGCAAGCAACTGCAATTGTTGCAGCAAGACATAAAATTGTACAAGGTGCTGTAGAAATGGTAGAAATGGCTTTAGCAGAATTAAATAAAAGACAAATTGTAGAATTAGATGATGAACGCAAAGCAGCTATGGTTAGTAATCTATTAATTATTTTATGTGGAGATAAAGAAGCTTCTCCTGTTGTGAATACTGGAACTTTGAGCCATTAAGTTTTTGGTAAAAAACAAAAAACTGAGATAGCACAAAGGTAACAGTCGCTTAACGTGAGCAACTTTAAAACGAATTAAAAGCAAGAATGTATGTAAGTATTTCTAATACTAAGTTTTAAGCACGAATGTTTTAAATCATTAAAATGAATAAAAAACAAACAATTATAATTGCCATTGGCGTTTCATTAGGCACATCTATAGGAACAACAATTGGTGCAGTTATTAACAATGTTGCAATGAGCATGATATATGGATCTTTCATAGGAACCATAATAGGCGTGGTAGTTGCATTTACTTTTAAGAATGATGAAGAAAAATAAAAATGCTTTTATAGGAATGCTATTTGGTGCTGGAATTGGAATAATTTTTAATAGCACAGGATTGGGATTACCTATTGGAGCTGGAGTTGGGCTCGTTTTAGGTTTGATTCTCAATCAACATAATAATAATAATAATAATAATAATTAGTATGAAAGAATATAAAATTGTTGAACTAAAATTAGGTTTTAGAAATCGAATTCAAAATTTTGAAGATTTACTAAATCAATATGCAAGAGAGGGTTGGGTTTATAAAGAGATACCCCAAGGTTGGAATTCTGTAGTTTTAGAAAGAGACAAAAACAGATAATATGAAAGTTTTTAAAGAAGAACAACGTTTCAAACAAACTTGGTTAATCGTTCTTTTAGCGGTTAGTATTTTGGTATCCGTTGCAGTGATTACGAAAGAATATGTAGAAGAAAATTCTAAAATGACTACCAATGAGTTTGTGCTCACCTTAATAGGAATTGCTATTTCTGTTGCTTTTATTTTCTTCTTTAAATTAAAAACCAACATTGATGAAAAAGGAATTCAATATCAGTTTTCTCCTTTTCATTTAAAAATGAAATTAATTAAATGGGAAGAAATTAAAAAAGCTCAGGTTAGAACCTATGATCCGATTTCAGAATATGGAGGCTGGGGCATAAAAGGAGGTTCTTTTTGGAATAAAGAAAAAGGGAAGTGTGTAAATATTTCTGGTGATATTGGCATACAAGTTGAATTTAAAAATGGGAAGAAATTATTAATTGGTACACAGAAAAAAGAAGAAGCACAGCATGTTTTAAAAACATATAAAAATAAGATAAATGAATCATAATAAAAATACCTTCTTTTCAAAATTAGATTGGTTACTCATCGCTATTATCGTTGTTTTGCTGCTCTATTCTTGGGGGTATCTAGTTCTTTGGTACCCATTGCTACCAGAAACGATTGCTGTTCATTTTGATGCTTTAGGAAAACCAAATGGCTATAGTTCTAAAGAAAATATCTGGTTTGCTCCGCTCTTGTTTACATTACTTTCTGTTGCTTTTATTTTTGGCACAAAACACCAAGAAGCAATTACTTTTCCAAAACGTAAAATAGGCAGCATAGAAAGAAAATTTAATTTTAAAATGATGCTTTATACCGCTCTTTTTCTAGCTACACTTTGCCCAATAATTGTATTTACAATGATTAAAGCTTCCGTCATAAAAAATTTCGAAATGCCATGGATTATACCCATGATAATAGCAATCGTATTACTATATCTACCCGTTATTTTGTTTTATAAATTTAAAACATTAAAAAAGTCATGAGAAAGCTCTTTTTTTTAATTGCTTACTTGTTCGGAATCTCAGCTGTATTTGCACAAATACAATCCGAAGAAATCACCATACACAATAAAGAGATTCAATTACCCGGAACTCTTACATATTCGAAAAAAAATACTCCTTTAATTATTTGGATACATGGTTCTGGCCCTGTGGATAGAAATGGTAATCAGCCAGCACAAAATGTAAAAGCGAACTATATTAAACAATTTAGAGATGCGGTAAACATAAAAAATATTGCCTTTTTTAGTTATGATAAAAGAACTGCAAATAAAGAGAATCGTAATTTTTTAAAAGACACGAAAGTTTCGGATTTTGCTTTGGATGCGCAGGAAGTAATCCATCACTTTAAAAACACAAAACAGTTTTCTGAAATTATTTTAATTGGTCATAGTCAGGGTTCTTTAGTAGCTATGCTCGCTGCAAAAAATGCAGACAAGTATATTTCTTTGGCAGGCGCTGGCACAACAATTGATAAAACAATGGTGCAGCAAATAAGCAAGAACAATATTACTTTAGGGGCAGCTGCAAAACAGCAATTTGACACCTTAAGAATGAAAGGGAAAATTGAAGTTATAAATCCGTTTCTAATAAGTGTGTTTGCAAAGCCGATGCAATCTTTTTGGTATTCTTGGATGTTGTTAGATCCTCTAAAAGAAATAAAGAAACTCACTATTCCTGTTTTAATTATTAATGGCGACAAAGATCTTCAAGTGCAAATTGAAGATGCGAAAGCCTTGCATGCTGCAAATTCAAAATCTGAACTGGTTATTATAAAAAACATGAACCACGTATTAAAATACATCCAAAAGGAAGAAGACAATCTATCTTCTTATTATTCTAGTATGTTTCCCGTATCAGAAAAACTAATTGAAACAATTGTTTCATTTGTAAAAAAGTAAAAATGGCAAAGAAAAAAGCGTTCGCTTTGCGAGTTAATGAAGACCTATTAAAGGCTATTGAAAAATGGGCTGCAGATGAGTTTCGTTCTACAAACGGACAAATAGAATGGATGCTAACACAAGCCTTAAAAGATGTAAAACGAGAACCTAAAAAGAAAAAAGAATAACATTATTCTTCCCCAAAAAAGTAATAAAAAAATAATTTTAATAGCGTGTCTTCTATTTTGTACCTTGTCCTACTATAATAACTCAACAAACCTATCTTATGAGAAAATTAATTACCCTGCTCTTTTTATGCACTAGCTCGCTTCTGCTTTCACAAGAGTTTTCCATGGATTTAGTAAAAAACATGAAACCTAGAAATATAGGCCCTGGTGGCATGTCTGGCCGTGTAACTTCTATTGCTGTTGTAGAGAATAACCCAGAAATAATGTATGTTGGTACAGCTTCTGGCGGTATTTGGAAATCTACTTCTGGTGGTATAAAATGGAATCCTATATTCGAAAAAGAATTAACTGCTTCTATTGGTGCGGTTGCTGTTCAGCAATCTAACCCAAGTGTAATTTGGGCAGGAACCGGAGAAGGAAATCCTAGAAATAGTTTAAATGGTGGTTTTGGTATTTACAAATCTTTAGATGCCGGGAAAACCTGGAAAGCTATGGGTTTAGAAAAAACAAGACACATTCATAGAGTAATTATTCATCCTACAAATCCTGATATTGTATATGTTGGCGCAATTGGTTCACCCTGGGGAGAACACAAAGAACGTGGCGTTTATAAAACCATTGATGGCGGAAAGAGCTGGAAACAGATTCTATTTACAAACATAAGGTCTGGTGCTGCAGATTTAATTATGGATCCTAAAAATCCGAATAAAATAATTGCTTCTATGTGGGAACATAAGCGTGACCCTTGGTTTTTTAAATCTGGTGGACCTGGAAGTGGTGTTTATATTACCCACGATGGTGGAGAAAACTGGAAACAAATTACTGTAAAAGAAGGATTTCCTAAGGGAGAATTAGGAAGAGTTGGCGTTGCAATTGCTCCAAGTAATCCAGATATAATTTATGCATTGGTAGAAGCAAAGAAAAATGCATTGTATAAAAGTGAAGATGGTGGCTTTAAATGGAGAAAAATAAATGATAAGCCAGGTATTGGTAATCGTCCTTTTTATTATTCAGAAATATATGTAGATCCACAAAATGAAAATAGATTATATACAGTTTTTACCTATATAAATGTTTCTCAAGATGGCGGAAAAAGCTTCAAAGAATTAATGCCTGCCTATGGTGTAGATAATGGTGTACACCCAGATCATCATGCTTGGTGGATTCATCCAACCAATGGAAAATTTATGATTGATGGAAACGATGGTGGCTTAAATATTACAAAAGATGGTGGTAAATCTTGGAGATTTGTAGGGAATATTCCTGTTGCTCAATTTTATCATATTAATGTAGACAATGAATACCCATATAATGTTTATGGCGGCATGCAAGACAATGGTTCTTGGAGAGGACCTGCGTATGTTTGGAAAGCTCAAGGAATTAGAAATTCTTATTGGCAAGAAATTAGCTTTGGTGATGGTTTTGATGTGGTGCCAGATAAGGAAGATTCTAGATACGGATGGACGATGAGCCAACAAGGTTCTGTGAGCAGGTATGACTGGAAAACCGGAAATAATTATGGTGTAAAACCAACGCACAAAGATGCAAATACAAAACTGCGCTTTAATTGGAATGCAGCTATTAATATAGATCCTTTTAATAGCGCTACCCTGTATTTTGGTAGTCAGTTTGTACACAAATCTATTGATAAAGGGCTGACTTGGACTGTTATTTCTCCTGATTTATCTACCAATAATCCTGAAAAACTTAGACAAGCAGAAAGTGGTGGTTTAACTATGGATGCAACTGGTGCTGAAAATCATTGTACAATATTAGTGATAGAACCTTCACTTTTACAAAAAGATGTTTTGTGGGCAGCAACAGATGATGGGCAAGTGCATCTTACCAAAAATGGTGGAGCAACTTGGACAAATGTTGCTAAAAATTTAAAAGGTTTACCAGAAAATAGCTGGATTACCCAAATTAAAGCATCTAACAAAAATAAAGGAGAGGCACTATTAATTGCGAATGATTACCGTCGTTTTAATTATACACCGTATGCATATAGAACTAAAAATTACGGTAAATCTTGGGAGCGTATTGTAAATGAAAATGATGTGCAAAGTTACGCGCTGTGTATTGTTGAAGATCCTGAAAATGAAAACTTACTATTCTTAGGAACCGATGATGGGTTGTATATTTCTATAAACGCCGGAGATAAGTGGACAAAATGGACGGAAGGTTTTCCTACAGTTCCCGTAAAAGATTTGGTGATACACCCAAGAGAACATGACCTAGTTATTGGAACTTTTGGACGTGCAGCATGGGTTTTAGATGATATTAGACCTTTAAGAGCAATGGCTAAAAGCAATGTAATTTCTAAAAAACTAGCATTATTTGCTCCACCAGTAGCTTATCAATCTGCTTACCAACAACCTACAGGAAGTAGATTTGGTGCAGATGCTTTATACCAAGGAGAAAACAGAAAAAGAGGTGCAATGCTTTCTTATTATATTGATATACCTACTAAAGAAAAAAAATCAAAAATCAAGAAACAAAATAAAGCTGAGCTTAAAGAAGATAAAAATAAGATAAAATACGATTCTATTAAATTAGAAATTTTTGATGGTGATAGGCAAATTAGAACCTTAAAATTTAAAACACCAAAAGAAAGTGGAGTTCATAAAACTACTTGGTATTTAAGAGAAAAAGGAGTTGACAGAGCTTCTAGAAAAATTAAAAAATCTAAAAGACAACCCGGAGGTGTATCTGTAAAACCAGGAAACTATTTCTTAAAAATGACCTTTGGAGAAGCTATTTCTGAGCAAACAATTAAAGTGGCATTTGATCCTAGATTAGAGATTTCTGCGGCAGCTATCAATCAAAAATATGATGCCAGTAAAACACTCGAAACTTATCAAGAAAAGATTGCAAATATTGTAAAGCAATTAGTACAAAGTAAAAATACTGCCACCTCAATAAAGTCTCAATTGTCTAAAGAAAATGCATCGGTAAAAGCAGAAGATAAAAAGTACAAAACAGCAATTAAAGCATCAAAAGAAATTATTAAAAAAATTGATACGTTAATTGCGAAGTATTTGGGTACTGTAGACAAAAGGCAAGGCATTACTAGAAATCCTGAAATTACCGTGAATCAGCGTTTTGGTATGGCAAGCAGATATATTCGTTCTCGTTTTGGAGAACAAACAACTACAGAAACTGTTTTAATGAATCAGTTTATTAATGAATTTAAAAAAGTAGTTTCTCAAACAAATACTTTCTTTAATAAAGACTGGGTTGCCTACAAAACAAAAACAGAAAATATTAAAATTTCTCCTTTTAAAGAAACTAAAATTTATTCTATAGACTAATATTAAATATGAAAAATATCTTATTCATTTTGTTTTTGAGTTTTACGTGTATAAAAACTCAAGGACAAAAATTACCTGAAAACAATTTAGGAACCTGGTATATGTACAACGGTTCTCATAAACTATCAGAAAAGTATTCCTTAAAAACAATGGCCCACTTTCGGTATTATGAATTGGCTAGCGAGTTTCAACAAGAAATATACAGGTTGGGTCTTAATTATACATTTAATCCAAAAACCAATATTACTTTAGGTGTAAGTTATGCAAGTGCAGATGTTGCATATGATACTTCTTCGATAAATTTATATGAATCTCGATTTTATGAAGATTTAAATTTAAAATCGAATTGGAATAAATTTACAGCAAAACACCGCTTTAGATTTGAGCAACGTTTTATTCATAAAGATTTAAATACAAATCAATTTCAAAATTGGTTGCGCTATGATTTAAATATAAGTTACCCTCTTTCTAAAACCTGGAGCGCTTATGTTTTTAATGAAATATTCCTAAACTTAAATAGTCATAAAAGATTTAATCAAAACTGGTTAGGTGTTGGTTTTTTACACAAATGGAACAAAAACATCAAACTAAAATTAGCTTATTTTCAAATAAAAACACCCAATATTGTTTTAAAAAGAGTGCAAATAGGGCTCGTAATAAATACAGATTTTTCTAAAAAAACAATTTAATTATGAAACCAATATTTACAAATGATGCGATTGTTTTTGGTATATTAATGCTCTCTTTAGGATTTGTTTTCTACACAGAAAGTTTAAAAACTGGCTTTTGGCCAAAATTTTATAAAATAGTGCCAGGGTTATTTATGGCCTATTTTATTCCTGCAATTTTTACAACTGTTGGTGTTATCTCACCAGAATGGAAAACAACAAGCAATACAGGAGAAATTATTAGTAATTCTTCTCAATTGTATTATGTTGCTAGTCGTTTTTTATTACCAGCAGCATTGGTTTTAATGACACTAAGTATCGATTTAAAAGCAATATTTAATTTAGGCTCTAAAGCACTAATTATGTTTTTTACAGGAACTATAGGTGTTATTATTGGGGGGCCCTTGGCTATTTTATTAATTTCTATTTTTTCTCCAGAAACTGTTGGAGGTGCAGATTTTGATGCCGTTTGGCGAGGTCTTTCTACCCTAGCTGGAAGCTGGATTGGTGGCGGAGCAAACCAAACAGCTATGTTAGAAATTTACAAGTACAACCCAGCAAAATATGGCGGAATGGTAATTGTAGATATTGTTATTGCTAATGTTTGGATGGCCATATTGCTGATAGGGATTGGAAAGAAAGATAAAATAAATAAATGGCTAAAAGCAGATACCTCTGCCATTGAAGAATTGAAGGAAAAGGTAATTGATTTTACACAGAAAGTAAAGAAAAACCCAACACTTACAGATTTTATGATTATGCTGGCAATTGCATTTGGAACTGTTGGTTTTGGACATTTTTCAGCAAAATATCTAAGTCTCTTTTTCTCTGATTTTGTAGCCTCTATAGCTTCACAAACCTGGCGAAATGTATTTTCTTTTTTAGGTTCTGGTTTCTTTTGGTTGATAAGTATTTCTACAATTATTGCTATTCTTTTATCATATACAAAAGCAAAAAACTATGAAGGCGCAGGTGCAAGTAAATTAGGTAGTATTTTTATTTACATCTTAGTAGCAACTATTGGTATGAAAATGGATTTAAATCAGGCATTTGAAAACCCTGGATTAATAGCAATTGGTATTGTTTGGATGACAATACATGCCATTTTACTAATTGTTGTTGCCAAAATCATTAGAGCACCATATTTCTTTTTAGCCGTTGGTAGTCAAGCAAACGTAGGTGGTGCAGCATCAGCCCCCATTGTTGCACAAGCATTTCATCCATCATTAGCTACTGTAGGCGTTTTATTGGCTGTATTTGGCTATGCAATTGGTACCGTTGGTGCAATTTTGTGTACAATTTTAATGGAATTAGCTTCAACCATTTAAAAAAATAAAGCATATTTGCATCCTAAAGTAAAGAACAAATGAAGAAAATAATAGTAATTTTAGTAGTATCAATTTTAATGATTGCGTGTTCATCTAAAAAGGATGGAAATATGATTGTTGAAGGAACCATCAAAGGATTAAAAAAAGGAACTTTATATCTTCAAAAAATGAATGATACAGCAATAGTTTCTATAGATTCTGTTAACGTTCTTGGAGATGGACGCTTTAGATTAACAGACAATGTAGAATCTCCTGTAATGTATTACTTAACTTACGACGGAAATGCTAGCGACAAAAGAATTTTATTCTTTGGTGGTAAAGGCACAATAACCATAAATGATAATATGGAAACTTTTGGGTTTAGCCCAAAGGTTACAGGCTCTGCAAACCAACTAGTACTTGAAAATTTTTCAAAAATTAATAATCAATTTAAAAATAAACGTTTAGAATTCATTAAAAAAGAATTTGAAGCAATCCAATCTAAAGACACAGAGTTAATTGAAAAAGTTAAAAGTGATTATAATAGAATGATTAGGAGAAAATATTTATACACTACTAACTTTGCTTTATTAAATTCAAATTCAGAGGCGGCACCTTATATTGCTTTAACTGAATTGTATGATGCAAATATTAAATTATTAGATACTATCAATAAAAGACTATCTCTAGAAGTGAAAAAATCTATTTATGGTAAAAGATTAGATAAGTATATTAGTAAGATTAAAGCGAATGAAACTAAATAATAAAAAACCGAGTTAAACGCTCGGTTTTTTTATGTTTTATTAAGAAAAAAACATAGTTTATGAAATATTTATCTCCAGAAATAGAAGCTTTATCAAAAGCTTTTGAAACATCAAAGCCACTAGCCAGAACAAGCGTGTCTTGTGGTATTTTTCAAGATTGCGACTATAACACAGTAACCCCTAAATTATACCAGAAAGAAGCGTAAAAAACTTTATTTAAAGTTTCACTTTTAAACTCCACTCAAAACTAAATTTAGAAACCAATACTCCTCCTTCATTTAAACCTTGGGCAGTTAAAGTAACTACTTGGCCCTCTTTGGTAACTTTAGACCTCTTTATGGCTTCGCTAATTTGTTTTCCTCCTGCACATGTAAATACAATTTTACCTGTTGCCTTCTTATAAAAATTTGCCTCTTGGTGAATTACAAGCATAGAAACCTTAACTTTAGAATCTTCTATCGCCTTCATTACTAAAATACCCGTACTCATTTCAGCAGCCATGCCTTGGGCAGCCCAAAACATACTTTTAAATGGGTTTTGATTCATCCACCTATGGGTAATATTAACGGTTGCTTTTTCCTCTGAAAGTGTTTTTACCCGAACGCCACCTAGATATGCCAACGGTAATTTTAATAACATAAATAGATTTACTTTCTTTGGTGTAATCTTCATAAGACCTTATTTTATTGGCAATTTAACTCTTTTTTACATAATAATTAGAACTTTTAAAATGTTAAATAAATGTTAATTATAGTACTATGTAATGCATAATACCTTTTTAAAGATATATATTTGCATAAGAAAGTAGTACACATTTTAAAAGTTATGAAAAAGAACAATCAAAACACCAATGCATTCTTAATACATATTTCTGCCCTTGCAGGATTTGTGTTTCCCTTTGGCCATATTATTACGCCATTAATTGCTTGGCAAACTCTAAAAGATAGAAGCCTATTTTTAGATGAACAAGGTAAAGAAGCAGTGAACTTTAATCTAAGCTATACACTATATGCTTTTATTTTATCTATTATTTTAATTCCGGTGTTTATTGGTTACTTTTTTTCTAATAGTAATAGTTTTGATAATTTTCATTTAAATTTTAATTTAAACGCAAATAATCTATTAACCTTTATGAGTCTAGGTACGGCAACAGGCCTACTTTATTTAGTGGGTATAGCTTTGATAATAATAGCCGCTTTAAAAGCAAAAGAAGGTGAAAATTATAAGTACCCTTTTACAATAAAATTTATAAAATAATCTCCAATATATGAAGATAGAAAATACAAAAGCACAAATGAGAAAAGGTGTTTTAGAGTATTGCATATTATCCATCTTAAAAAATGGCGATGCCTATACATCTGAAATACTTTCGACACTAAAAAGTGCAGAAATGATTGTAGTTGAAGGTACCATTTACCCACTCTTAACTCGCTTAAAAAACGCTGGTCTTTTAACCTATCGCTGGGAAGAATCAACCTCTGGCCCACCAAGAAAATACTACGTTTTAACAGAAAACGGAGGCCTGTTTATCAAAGAATTAGACAAAACATGGAGCAATTTAGTAACCGCAGTAAACCAAGTAATTAGTACAAAACCAACTTCAAATGAATAAAACAATAAATATTAATTTAGGCGGATTTTTTTTCCACATAGACGAAATAGCCTATCAAAAATTAAGAAGATATTTAGAATCTATTTCTAAATCTTTAAGTGAAGATTCACAAGGAAAAAACGAAATTATTGCAGATATAGAAGCGCGTATTAGTGAGCTTTTATCAGAAAAAATTACAGATACTAGACAAGTTGTAAGTGAAAGTGATATTGAAGATATTATTGTAATTATGGGGCAACCCGAAGATTACACAGATGCAGAAGAATCCTATTCAGACGCTAATTATTCCTATTCTAGAAATAAAGAAACCGGAAAAAAATTATTTAGAGATGGTAATGATAAGTTCTTAGGAGGAGTAGCTTCTGGTATTGCCCATTATTTTAACATTGATACCATTTGGGTTCGTTTATTGTTTTTAATAATAACCGTAGCCGGAATAGGTGCAGGAATTCTAGTTTACATTGCGCTTTGGATTTTGTTACCCGAAGCAAAAACCACTGCAGAGAAACTACAAATGGAGGGCGAAGCTGTAAATATTGATAACATTGAGAAAAAAATTAGAGAAGAATTTACAAATGTTTCAGAGAGTGTTAGAAATGCTGCAAATAATGCATCAGAAAAAATAAAAGATGGCGCAAATGATTTTTCAGAGAAAATGGGCCAAACATTTTCAGCAAAGACAAACAAAAATAACGGTTTACAAGATTTCTTAAATACATTAGGTAAAATTGCCATGGTATTCTTTAAATTTCTAGGTAAGTTTATAGGAGTGCTTTTTGTAGTTCTTGGAGCAGGTGTTATTTTATCTCTAATTATTGGAGGGTTTTCAGTAGGAAGTTTTGAGTTTTTAAATATTGATGGTGACTTTATTAGTTATCCAGATTTTTTCTTTGATGCAACATTACCTCAATGGTTATTAACAATCTCTCTATTTACCTTAATTGGAATTCCGTTTATCGTATTGTTAGTGTTGGGGCTTAGAATGTTATCTAGTAACATTAAACAGTTTACTAAAATAACCTCTATAACGTTGTTAGTAGTTTGGTTTATAGCGCTGCTAATTATTGTATTTACGGGTGTAGAGTTTGGTGCAACCCATGCCAATTATGGCAACTCTATTGAAAAAAACCAGTTAAACATTAGTAAGAAGGATACGCTAGTTATAAAAATGAAAAATAATGATGCGCTTTATTACCAAGATAATTTAAAGAGAAGTTCTAGGAAATATGAAGTAGCAGTAGATGGCAAGCTTATGTTGTACACAAATGACATTGGTCTAGACGTAAAAAAGAGTAATACCGGCACTGCTTATATCATTATACAGAAAGAATCTTATGGCAGAAGTAGAATAAAAGCGAGTAAAAATTCTGAAAAAATACAATACAACTTTACTATTATTAATAACGAAATAGTTTTAGATGCTTTCTTTTTATCTGATTTAAAAAATGTTTTTAAAGATGAAGAAGTAGATATTACTATTTTTATTCCAGAAGCTACTACTATTTACTTTAACAATTCTGTAAAACACTTTTTAAGTAATGTTAAAAATGAGGCGAATATTTATGATAAAGATATGGTAAATCACCATTTTAAAATGACAAATACCGTTTTAAAATGTACAGATTGTGTTACTGCATCAACAGAAAATGAAACCAAATTAATACAACTCATCTCAAATAATTAACAACTGAGCAACTAAAGTTATTAAGCGAGTGTCTGTATAAAGATATTTGCAAATCATTTAAAACCAAATTATGAAAAAAGTAAATCTACAATTTTTAGCAATTCTTTTTATAACAGCTATATTTAGTTCTTGCGGCACAGATATATTTAACGGAGTTGTAGGAAACAAAAATATAGTAACAATAGAACGTACACCACAAGCAGATTTTACTGGCATAAAAGTAAGCACAGGTATAGATCTTTTTATTAGCCAAGGAAGTGCAAATACAATTACTGTTAAAGCGGACGAAAATTTACACGATCTTATTATTACAGAAGTAAATGACGGTATTTTAAAAATATATACAGACAAAAATATTTGGAAAGCACAAGCAAGAAAAGTATATGTTACTATAGAAAATATTACACTTTTAAGGGCGTCAAGCGGAAGTAATGTAAAAAGTGAATCTGTTATAAAAACTAATAAAATTTCTATAGATGCAAACAGTGGGGCGAGAATAAAAATTGAAGTTGCTGCAGAAAGCGTGCAGACTGAAACCTCTAGTGGCTCTGATATTAAAATTAAAGGAACTACTATATATCATAAGGCTAGTGCATCTAGCGGAAGCTCTATTGACGCCTACGAACTAAAAAGCACTAATGCTAGCGCAAGAGCCTCTAGTGGTGCCTCTATAAATATTTATGCTTCTATAAATATGAATGGAAGAGCAAGCAGCGGTGGCGATGTAGATTTTAAAGGAGATCCAACAACAGTAAATAAAGAGTTTTCCTCTGGAGGAAGCGTATCAAAGCAATAACGGAAATAATAAACAAGAAAAACTTAAATTTTAAACGCACTATGAAATCTCTTTTAGAACCTTTCAAAGACAGCATTATTTTAAAAGTACTCTCTATAATTGCAGTATTTATATTTGAAATTTTTATGAAATATTAGAAAGCTAACTTCTAATATGGTTACTAATACTTGGTTTTATTAGTTTACTTGGTAAGACGCTGTTTTCTCTAAAATGGCGCTTACTTTTTTATAAAGAAAAGAAATAAAAAAGCCTGAATCTAAGAATTCAGGCTTTTAAACACAGTAAAGATAAAATAATTATTCGGTAGCTTTTTTGTAATCTTTTAAAAGCTTTTGTATTTCTGCGTTCTCAAAAACAGTAGGATATAATTCTTTTAAAATGGCATGATACTCATATTCTATTTGCATTGCAGTTATTAAATGCGAAAATGCGTATTTCTCTTTTCCCAGTATAAAAAATAAACCAACCAATCTATACTCTACTTCCTCATATTCTTGGTGCATCTTTTGAGCCGATAACAATACCTTTAAAGCATCTTTAAATTCACCTAAAAAAGACAAAACATCTGTTAAACCAATATATATTTCTATAGAAGTATCTCCTAACATTAAGCAACTTTTAAAACCGCTAACTGCCTCTTCATAAAAGCTTAGCTTTAAGTTTATTTCTGCATAACGTCTCCAATACAAAGTATTGTCTTCATCAATTTTTAAAGCTTTTGCAATATAATATGCCGCTTTAGAATAGTTTTGTTGCTCAAAATATAAATTGGTTAATAAAATCCACCCTTTATCTAAAAAAGGATCTTCATGCACAGCCTTTTTATAATAGGAGACAGCAGCATCTAATTTATCAAGTTTTTCATAACATTCTCCTACTCTAATATTAACATAGGCCGTAGGATCATCTAATTCTATTGTAATTAGATAATTGTCAATTGCTTCTTGATAATTGCCCAACTGCTCTAAAGTTTTTGCTTTTTCTAAATAACCACCTACAAAAGATTCATCAATTAAAACAGCATAATCAAATGCAATTAAAGCCTCTTTATAATTTTCTAAAACAAAATGCTGTCTTCCTAATTGGTGCCAAGCAACCTCACAATACGGATTAATATCTACATATGAAATTAAGTATTTGATAGCTTCCTTATGCTGTTTTTGCATATCAAAACAATATACAATATTATAAAGCGCAGAATAGTCTTCATAATCTGCCTCAATACAATACGCAAAGTTAATGCGGGCATTTTTAAAATCTTCTAAATATAAATATTCCATCCCCATTAGAGACCAAACATCTATCTTGTCATCTGTTAAAGAGAGCGCTTTTTTTAGATCTAAAATTGCTTCTTTATGAAAGCCTTGCTTAGAATTTATAGTTGCTTTTTGTATATAAACCTCTTCATTTGTTGGTGCTAAAACCGCTACTCTTTTTAACAATACAGAAGCCTTATCAATTTCATTTTCAGTAATATAAGCTTCTACCATTAACAATTTTAAGTCTATAGATTCTGGGTGTTGTTCTAACCCCAATTTTATAGCTTTTTTTGCCAACGATATTTTACCTGTATCTAAATAATGTACAATGATTTCTTCAAACTCAACCAAATCAAAAAAATAAATATTATTGGTTTTAAGCATGGATTCAAATTTTAATAGAGACATAACTATGATATTTGAATTAGTACTTTAAAGGTAGTCTAACTCTGACAAAACCCTATGAACACTGCTTTTTGTTTTCAACAATTTAATTAACAAAACGGCTTCCTGTATTTAGCCCTTAATAATTTTGTGCATACATAAATTTAAGCTAATTTTGATATTCAATAACTATCAACTTAAATTGATAGCAATCTTATGAGCAAAAAAACCTTATTAAACTCAAAAGATATTGAAATTATTCTCCATCGACTAGCTTGCGAGCTTATTGAAAACCATAATGATTTTTCTAATACTGTATTAATTGGCCTGCAGCCTAGAGGTTCTTATCTCGCAAACAGACTTGCCAATCTATTAAAAACAGATTATAATATAAAAAATTTAAAATTAGGTCTTTTAGATATTACTTTTTATAGAGATGATTTTAGAAGAAAAGAAACACCTCTAGCGGCAGAAACTACAGATATGGATTTTCTTGTTGAAGACAAAAAAGTAGTTATAATTGACGATGTACTATTCTCTGGACGAAGTATTAGAGCAGCATTAACTGCAATACAATCTTACGGAAGACCAGAAAATATAGAATTATTAGTTTTAATAGACAGACGATTTAGTAGACACTTGCCGATACAACCAAATTACAGGGGCAGACAAGTAGATGCTATAAATGAGGAAAGAGTTTTGGTAACTTGGAAAGAATCTCATAAAAAAGATGCTGTTTTTATTGAGCCTACATAATTCTATTAAAGAAGATTTTAAACGTAAAAATGAAGAAAAATAAACAAATATCTAACTTAAAACCTTTGATGTGTCAGAATTAAGCGTAGAACATTTATTGGGTATTAAGTACTTAAAACCCAATGATATTGATGTTATTTTTAAAACTGCCGATCATTTTAAAGAAGTAATTAATAGACCTATTAAAAAGGTACCTTCTTTAAGAGATATTACCATTGCAAATTTATTTTTTGAAAATAGTACAAGAACAAAACTAAGTTTCGAACTTGCAGAAAAAAGACTCTCTGCAGATGTAATTAACTTCTCTGCCGGTCAATCTTCAGTAAAAAAAGGAGAAACTTTAATAGATACTGTAAACAATATTCTGGCTATGAAAGTAGATATTGTTGTAATGAGACACGGAAACGTTGGTGCAGGTGTTTTCTTATCTAAACATGTAGACGCAAAAATTATAAATGCCGGTGATGGCACTCATGAACATCCAACACAAGCATTATTAGATTCTTATTCTATTAGAGAAAAACTAGGCACAGTTAAGGGCAAAAAAATAGTAATTGTTGGAGATATTTTGCACTCTAGAGTTGCTTTATCTAACATTTTTGCGCTTCAACTTCAAGGCGCACAAGTTAAAGTTTGTGGCCCAACCACCTTAATACCAAAACACATTGCCAGTTTAGGTGTAGAAGTGGAAACCAACTTAAAAAAGGCTTTAGAATGGTGCGATGTAGCAAATGTTTTACGCGTACAACACGAAAGAATGGATATTAAATATTTTCCTTCTACTAGAGAATACACACAACTTTACGGAATAAATCAAGATATTTTAGACAACCTTGGCAAGAAAATTGTAATCATGCATCCTGGACCTATAAATAGAGGTGTTGAAATTACTAGTGACGTGGCAGATTCTAATGACTCTATTATACTAAATCAAGTAGAAAACGGTGTTGCAGTAAGAATGGCAGTTATCTATTTACTAGCACAGCAAATAAAAAGATAAAATGCAAATAAAAGAAACTACCAATTACACCCTTATTTCTTCTGATGAAAAATCATTAAAAGAATTTCAAAAATTAGTATTTGAAAAAATAAATAATTTTGAAAAAATACACTTAATACTTCATATTTCTGAAGAACTTAACATAGAAAAGAAAGATTTTTTATTATTTTTGACTGTAGCCGAAAAGAAAAAAGAAAATGGCACCTCATTTGTTATTTTTAATACGTCTGTAAATTCAGATGATTATCCAGAACACTTAAATATTGTGCCCACTTTACAAGAAGCAGAAGACATTTTAGAAATGGAAGCTATAGAAAGAGAATTAGGATTTTAAAAAATAGTAAATGATTAAAAAGTTACTTTTTATTTTACTTTTATCGGTTTCTTTTATTGGTTTTTCGCAAGAAAAAACGGTGAGAAATTTAGCTACTGCTCCAAATCCATTTACAAATACTACTCAAATTACGTTTACCTCATCACTTAATGCTTCTGTTGAGTTAACGGTTAGGAATATTATTGGAAAAACAGTATTCAAAAAAAAATATAAGACCAAAATAGGTAAAAACACCATTCCTTTTTATAAAAATAATTTAGCTACCGGAATGTATATTTATAGCATACAACATCACAATAAAATAATTTCTAAACGCTTTATTATTAAATGATACAACTTACAATTTTAGGTTGTCATTCTGCAACACCCCGTGTAAATGCCTACCCTACTTCACAATATTTAGAAATCAATAACAATCATTTTTTAGTAGACTGTGGCGAAGGTACACAGCGGCAAATGCGAAAGTATAAAGTAGGCTTTTCTAAAATAAATCATATTTTTATTTCTCATTTACATGGCGATCACTTTTATGGTTTAGTAGGCCTTTTGTCTACCTATGGTATTTTAAGCAGAGAAAAAGAAATGCATATTTTTGGTCCAAAAGGAATTAAAAAAGCAACTTTACAAATGCTTAAAATTTCTGAATCTCACGCTAAATTTAATATGATTTTTCATGAGTTGTCTTCTAAACAAAGTGAACTTATTTATGAAGATGAAAAAGTTACTGTGCATACCATTCCGTTAACACATAGAGTATATACAAATGGTTATCTGTTTTCGGAAAAACCGAAACCTAGAAAACTAAATATGTTAAATATTAGCGGATATCCGGAAATAGATAAGGCTGACTATTTAAACATTAAAGCAGGTAGAGATGTAACACTATCTTCTGGTGAAGTACTACCAAATAGTACGTTAACTATAGATCCACAAAGACCTTTGAGCTACGCGTTTTGCAGTGATACAAGCTATAAACCAGACATTGTTCCTATTATAAAAAATGCTGACTTATTATACCACGAAGCTACTTTTTTAAACGACAGACAAGATTTAGCTAAAAAAACAAAACATTCTACCTCTATAGAGGCAGCTCAAATTGCAAAAGATGCAAATGTTAAGAAATTAGTTATTGGCCATTATTCAGGAAGGTACCCAGATACTTCTTTATTTAAAAAAGAAGCTGCAACAGTTTTTGAAAATGTGTATTTAGCCAAACCTGGTGCCATTTTTACAGTTGACTAATTCTAATATTGATTGGTTGCTAACAAAACTAAAGTACACGCAACCTCAGTCTCAATATTATTTTCTTGCAATAATTTTACAAAAGCTAGATTCTCTGTACCTGGATTAAATATAACTCTTTTAGGTTGTAAACTAATAATATAATTATAGTATGCTTCTTGTCTTTCCGGGTTTAAATACAAAGTAACTGTATGAATGTTCCGATAAGCAACCTTTTCTGTATCAATAGAAATAGAGGCAACCACACCCTTTAATAAACCAATAGCAGCAACTGGAATATTATTTACCATTAAATTTTTTATTGCCCTATTAGAGTATCTCTTTTCTTTTAAAGAAGCTCCTAAAACTAAAGTTTTTTTCTGCATATACTTACATTTTATAATACCTAGCGGTAAAGTAATTTAATTAAATAGAAACACACATAGTAGTTAAAAACCCCATTCTGTTTTCTATTTATTTTCTAAAGAATCAATTGAAGCAACTATGGCTATAATTACATTCACAAAGCAAAATAATAAAATGAAAATAAGATTTGTGCTTGCATTTTCAAATGAAATAATTCCGGATAATTTGTTAAGAACAAAAAAAAATAAACACAGATTTGACAGCAATAGTAACAACTTATATTTTTTCTTCATTTTATAATTTCAAATTAAAACAACTTACCCTCTTCTACCCATTCTATTACTTCTCATTTCTACCATTTTCTCGCGAACCGTTTTGGTATAGTCCTTTTTTGTAATTTCTTTGCCTTTACTTGGCGCTTCAATGACAATTGTATTTTCTTTATTAATTATAATTTCTGTACACAATAGGGTTGTATTTCCTACACTTACTTCTAAAATTAAACCTGGTAAACCCCAAAACTCTGCAGGTCCTTGAGCAATAGGTATTTGCGGTGTATACCATGCCTCTACTATAATTAATTTTTCTTCTGGTGCTGTTTTATTTTCTTCTTCATCTTTAGCTGAACTTAGATCGCTCCAAGAGAAATTATACCAATTTAATTCTTCAGTTGGCACAAAAGCTTTCGCTTTATAACAAGTGTATTGTCCAATTTTCTTGGTTTCTGTTCCCATGGCCCAATCTATTCTATATAACACGTCTTTTACTAAAAAGCGCTTCCCATAAAATTCTTGTGCCTGCACTAAACTAGCCTCCTTTATGTTTTTATATTGATCTCCTCTTGAAAAGTATCCCCCCCAAGAATCTGTTGCTCCAGAAATTGCGTCTATTTTTTCTGCTTCTAAAAAAGTAGCTGCATTACTATTAAAACTTAAAACATATGTTTTTTCTAATCTATTCTTAAGACGCGCTGCAACTTGTTTTTTTCTAGCTTTGCTTAATCTTGCACCCCATGTGCCAAGATCCATTTTTGCTTTAGACACATAGGTTGCCTTTCCACTAAACTTTTGTGCGTTTGTATTTGTAGTAGATATAATTATAACAAGAGTACATAAAATTTTAACAAGAATTGCTTTCATAAATCTTTTGAGAATTTAAATTTTGTTAAGTAAAAGTAATGAAATAATAAATAACTGTTTTTACTTTTAGTGAATTCACCAGATTTTACTAATGCCTAATTACTATTAATTTTTATTTTTGATATCAAACAAAATATCATAAAAAGCAGCTAAATTATTACCAACGTATAATAACAGAACCCCATGTAAAACCGCTTCCAAAAGCGGCTAAAACTACCAAATCGTTGTCCTTTATCTTACCTTTTTCCCAGGCTTCTGTTAGCGCAATAATTACTGAAGCAGCAGTCGTGTTTCCATACTTCATAATATTATTATACACTTGTTCATCAGATAACTGAAACTTCTTTTGTATAAACTGTGCAATACGTAAATTCGCTTGATGCGGAATTAACATATCTATATCTTCTTTCTGTAAATTATTTGCTTGTAACCCCTCTACAATTGCTTCAGAAAAACGCGTAACAGCATGTTTAAAAACAAACTGGCCATTCATATATGGGTAATATGAAATATCATCAGGATTGTTAGCTTCTAAAATTTCTGGCACCCAACGTTGTGTAGAAGGCCCTTCTAAAACCAACTCTTTTGCGTGCTTTCCTTCCGAATGTAAATGAGAAGATAAAATACCTTTTCCTACCTCTTCGGTTCTAGAAAGCACAGCTGCTCCTGCCCCATCACCAAAAATTACAGTAACATTTCTTCCTCTTGTAGATTTTTCTAATCCGCCAGAATGGTTTTCTGCACCAATTACCAAAATATTTTTATACATACCCGTTTTTATAAATTGATCTGCAACAGACATCGCATAAATAAAACCAGAACATTGGTTGCGCACATCTAAGGCCCCAATTGTAGGCATGTCTAACATTTCTTGCACCTGCACACCACCTCCAGGAAAATACATATCTGGACTTAAAGTTGCAAAGACAATAAAATCGATGTCATCTTTTTTTAAACCGGATCTTTCTATAGCAATTCTAGCCGCTTTTGCACCCATAACTGCAGTAGTATCTCCAGATTTAGGATCTATCCAACGTCTTTCTTTTATACCTGTTCTCTCTTGGATCCATTCGTCTGAAGTTTCCATAAATCCCTTTAAATCGTCATTGGTAACAACGTTTTCTGGAACATAATGACCTAAACCAGTTATTTTAGAATTATACATATTGTGTGCTTTTTTTGCTAGTTAATTAGAATAACAAAAATAGTTAAATTTATTTTCATTGTTATACTGTCTAAACGGTGAAATTTCTGTCATCTTGTCACAATAGTGTCTTTGGTATTTTTTTTGACTATTGATTTAGCATAAATAATAAATTAAACAAAACATAAATAAATGGCAAAAGGAAATATTAATGTATCAGTAGAAAATATTTTTCCACTGATTAAGAAATTCTTGTATTCAGATCACGAAATATTTTTACGAGAACTAATTTCTAACGGAACAGATGCAACGTCTAAGTTAAAACACTTAATTGCTATTGGTGAAGCAAAAACCGAATTAGGAGATGCTAAAATTGAAGTAAGCATAAATAAAGAGGCTAAAACAATTACCATTAAAGATGAAGGTCTAGGAATGACTGCTGATGAAGTTGAAAAATACATCAATCAGATTGCATTTTCTGGCGCAGAAGAGTTTTTAGACAATTATAAAGACAATGAAGCAGGAATTATTGGACATTTTGGTTTGGGTTTTTACTCTGCATTTATGGTAGCAGAAAAAGTAGAACTAATTACAAAGTCTTTTAAAGATGCACCTGCTGCTCATTGGACGTGTGATGGCTCTCCTGAATTTACTTTGGTTGAAAGTGATAAAACAGATAGAGGAACAGAGATTATTTTGCACATTGCAGAAGACTCTTTAGACTTCTTAGAAGATAGTAAAATTGAAGGTCTATTAAACAAATACAATCGTTTTAACCAAGTACCAATTAAATTTGGAACGAAAGAAATTAACGATCCTGAGTTTACACCTGCAACTACTAAAGACGCAGAAGGTAAAGAAACTACAGAAGCACACCAGCAGATTACCGTTGATAAGATAATTAACAACACAGACCCTGCTTGGACAAAAATGCCTGCAGATTTAAGTGGTGAAGATTATGAAAACTTTTACAGAGAATTGTATCCAATGCAATTTGAAGAATCTTTATTTCATATTCACTTAAATGTAGACTATCCTTTTAACTTAACAGGAATATTATTCTTCCCTAAGTTAAGTCCGTCTATGGATATGCAAAAAGATAAGATTCAATTGTACCAAAATCAGGTTTTTGTAACTGATAATGTAGAAGGAATTGTACCCGACTTTTTACAGATGCTAAAAGGTGTAATTGATTCTCCAGACATTCCTTTAAATGTTTCTCGTTCTGGTTTACAGGCAGATGGCGCAGTAAAGAAAATATCTGGTTACATTACTAAAAAAGTAGGTGATAAATTAGCTTCTCTATTCAAAAAAGACAGAGCAGATTTTGAAACCAAATGGAACGATATTAAAGTCATTATAGAATACGGAATGTTGTCTGAAGATAAGTTCTTTGACAAGGCTAAGAAATTTGCTTTATACCCAACAGTTGCAGATACGTATTTTACGTTTGATGAATTACTTGAAAAAACGAAAGATTCTCAAACAGACAAAGATGGAAACCATGTTATTTTATATGCTTCAAATAAAGATGCACAACACAGCTACATACAAGATGTAACAGCAAAAGGATATGAAGTATTGGTTTTAGATTCTCCAATTATTTCTCATTTAATGCAAAAACTAGAAGGTTCTGCAGAGAAAGTGAAGTTTACAAGAGTAGATTCTGATCATGTTGATAATTTAATTAAGAAAGACGACAACGTAATTTCTAAATTATCTGATGAAGAAGTAACTGCTTTAAAACCAATTATTGAAGGTGCGGTAAATTCTAAAACATATACGGTACAATTAGAAGCAATGGATTCTGCTGCTTCTCCGTTTATGATTACGGTTCCAGAATTTATGCGCAGAATGAAAGAGATGCAAGCTTCTGGGGGTGGTGGAGGAATGATGGGAATGGGTAATTTTCCTGACATGTACAATTTAGTGGTAAACACAAATAGCCCTCTAGTATCAGACATCTTAAACAATAAAGATGAGGTAGCACAGAAGCATTTAATTTCACAAGCTTTTGATTTGGCTAAATTATCTCAAAACCTATTACATGGTGCAGAGTTAACAGACTTTATCAAACGTTCTTATGAATTAATTAAGTAAAAAACTTTATTATTTCTAAGAAAGTAAACGTCTATTATACCCAAAACCTCTTTGTAAAAACAAAGAGGTTTTTTTCTACCATATAAAATTAATATTTATTTAAAATTGAACTCTATCAGCTAAAAAATAAATAGTAAATTTATATTTTAAAAATAAAAATATGAAATGGAAAGGAAATAGAAAGAGCTCTAATATTGATGACCGCCGAGGTGCATCTTCAGGAAGAAGTTCTGGAGGTGGTTTAAACCCTATGATTATAGGTGTCATATTAAAATTAGTAACCTCTAAAAAAGGATTAGTTATTTTAGCTATTGTTGCAGGAGTCATGTATTTTACCGGTAACAATCCTTTAAATTTATTATCAGGTAATACAAGCAATCAAATACAATCTTCTGCTTCTTATAAAGCCACACCAAAAGAAAATGAACTAACAGAATTCTCTAATATTATATTAGCAAACACAGAAGATATTTGGAATCAAATCATGCCAAACTATAGAGAACCAACCTTGGTTCTTTTTACTGGTTCTGTAAATTCTGCCTGTGGAAGTGCGTCTAGTGCTACAGGGCCCTTCTACTGTCCTGCTGACGAAAAATTATATATAGATTTAAGTTTTTTTCAAGAAATGGAACAGAAGTTAAACGCTCCAGGAGACTTTGCGCAAGCCTATGTAATTGCGCATGAAGTTGGTCATCACATTCAAAAACTTACAGGTGCAAACAAAAAAGTACAAGAACTTAGGAGACGTCTAAGTAAAACGGAATACAACCGTTATTCTGTAATGTTAGAACTACAAGCAGATTTTTATGCTGGTGTTTGGGCACATCATTCTCAAAGAATTAACAAAATGATGGAAAATGGCGATTTAAAAGAAGCCCTAAATGCTGCACATGCTATTGGCGATGATCGCTTACAAAAACGAGCTACAGGAAGCGTTGTACCAGATTCTTTTACCCATGGCACTTCTGAACAAAGAATGCGCTGGTTTAAAAAAGGTTTTGACACTGGAGATGTAAACCAAGGTAATACTTTTAACGCAAAATCTTTATAATTTAATTTTGAAAAAATATTTTAATAGAAATGTTAGTTATTAAAAAAGCAACCATACAAAACGCAGGTTTACTCTCTAAACTTAGTGTTGCCTCTTTTTTACCCGCACACGGTCATTCTGCTCCTAAAGAAATTATAGATGCATACACGAGTGCTAATTTTAGCGAAGCTAATTTTATAAAAGAACTTTCGAATCCGAATTTTCAATACCATATCTTATATTATAAGGAAGAGGTAGCCGGTTTTTCTAAAGTACTATTTAATTTGACAAACAAAGACATTACAGATAAAAACGCAACCAAAATGGAGCGCTTGTATTTGTTAAAAAAGTTCTATAATTTAGGTTTGGGCAAAGAATTACTAAACTTTAATATAAGCTTAGCAAAACAGCACAAACAAGCCGGAATTTGGGTATTTGTTTGGGTAGAAAACTTAAAAGCAATTGCTTTTTATAATAAAAGGGGGTTTAAAAAAGTAGGTGCGTTTGATTTTGTATTATCACCTACAAAAACAAATCCTAATCATGTTTTATATTTAAAATTTTAGTTAAATTTAAACCTATTTAAAAAAGACATTATGAAATTATCAGAAATAAAAAATATTCTTTCTACTGCAGAAAATATTTCCTTTAAATTACCAAACGGAGAATTGGTACAACCTCATTTTCACGTAACAGAAGTAGGTAAAATAACCAAAGATTTTATTGATTGTGGTGGCAAAGTAAGAAGTGAAACTGTCATTAATTTTCAACTTTGGGAAGAAAAAGATTATGACCATAGATTGCACCCAGAGAAATTATTATCTATTATTAAGTTGTCTGAAAAAATGTTTGAATTTGAAAATTTAGATATTGAAGTAGAATACCAAGGAAAAGAAACTATTGGAAAATACGATTTAGCTTTTGATGGTAGCAGCTTTTTACTAACCTCTAAATTAACCGCTTGTTTGGCCGAAGATGCCTGCGGAATTACCCAAGAAACACCTAAAGTTGTAATTTCTGAGGCTCCTGAAGTAAATTCTTGTGCACCGGGTTCTGGTTGTTGCTAAAAAAATAATATTGCGAAGTTCTAAAATGATATTTATTATAGTTTTAGAACTTCGCATTTTTTTTATTCTTCTTCTATTGCCTTAGAGTTTTCAGAATACGTTCTCCACTTCTCTAAACACGCCGTAATATCTTCTGGCACTTCAGAATTAAAACGCATAAACTCGCCCGTTGTAGGGTGCGTAAAACCTAATGTTTTGGCATGTAATGCTTGTCTTGGCAACACCTTAAAACAGTTGTGTACAAATTGCTTGTATTTTGTAAAAGTGGTTCCTTTTAAAATATCATTTCCACCATAACGTTCATCATTAAAAAGTGTGTGGCCAATATCTTTTAAGTGCACTCTAATTTGATGTGTTCTACCCGTTTCTAACTTACATTGCACTAAAGTAACATAAGTTAAACGTTCTAAAACTTTATAATGTGTTACTGCATGTTTCCCAAAATCGCCATCAGGAAAAACAGCCATTTGTAAACGGTTTTTTAAACTACGACCTATATTGCCTTCAATACGCCCTTCATCTTCTGCTACATTACCCCAAACTAAAGCATAATAAAGACGTTCTGTTGTTCTATCAAAAAACTGACGTGATAAATTAGCCATTGCAGCTTCTGTTTTAGCAACTACTAGCAAACCGCTTGTGTCTTTATCAATTCTATGCACCAAACCTGGTCTTTCATTAGAATTAGTTGGTAAATTTTCTATATGATGAATTAAACCATTTACCAAAGTCCCAGAATAATTTCCATGACCTGGGTGCACCACCATTCCGGCAGGCTTGTTTACTACCATTACCACATCATCTTCATAAATAATATCTAAAGGAATATCTTCTGCAACTAATAAATTTTCTGCTGGTGGATATGCTAAAACAATTCTAACAACATCATTAGGCTTTACTTTATGATTTGATTTTACAGGAAGTTCATTTACCAAAACATTACCTGCCTTGGCAGCTTGTTGCAACTTACTCCTTGTAGCGTTTTCAATAAAATTCATTAAAAACTTGTCTACTCTTAATGGTTCTTGCCCAACACTTGCTACAAACTTATGGTGTTCGTATAATTCTTCGTTCTCTAAATCTTGATTCTGATTTTCTTGCAAAATGACGCTTTTATATTACTACTAATTAATAGAACAATTGATAACTAACAATTGATCGCTGATACTTAAATTTTATCCTTTACCGTTTCCTAAAACTAAATCTACAATAGAGTTTAATGGCAACTTATCTCCTTCTTTTACAATTTTTCCTTTATAACGCAAACCTCTTACAACGTCTTTACCAATGTCATTTACATATGTAAAATTTAAACCAACATTTAAACCTCTAGCTCGCAACTCAGAAGATGCTTGCCTTTTTGTTCTCCCATTTAAATCTGGCATGGTTACATCTCTGTATTTAGACGGATTTAAAGTAAGATATATTTTACGCTTTTCTTTTACAAAATCTCCCGCCTCTGGTGTTTGTTCTATTACAGACTTTTTTGGATAAGCTGGGTTAAAACTAGCACTATCAATAATTTTATAATCTAAATCTAATTCTTTTAATGTTCTTTCAACTTCAACCAAAGTTAACTTTTGTAAATTAGGTACTTGTATTTTTTGATTGTGATTTGTAGTAACTTCTAACCAAAATTTTAGTCCAAAAACAAACAAGAATAAACATACAATAGCAATGGCTATTTGCACAAAAAAAGTTTTACTTTTTAAAAACTGAAACAAACTCATAAGCATTTTTTTAGTCCAACAAATATATAAAAACTAAACGTTGCTATTTCTATTTATATTTTGATAAATTTGTTTTATTATTTTTATGATTATGAAGAAAAATATTGCCATTATAATGGGTGGTTATTCATCTGAAGTAGCTATCTCTATAAAAAGCGGAAACGTAGTCTACAACAACTTAAACAAAGATAAATTCAATTCTTTTAGAGTACTTATTTTAAAAGAAAAGTGGGTGGTTTTAGATGCGCAAGAAAATGAATATCTTATTGATAAAAACGATTTCTCTTTTACCAGAAATAACATAAAAACTACTTTTGATTGCGTTTTTAACGCAATTCACGGCGCTCCAGGAGAAAACGGTCAACTATTAGCCTATTTTAATCTTATCAATTTAAAACATACTTCTGCACCTTTTTATCAAATGGCATTAACATTTAACAAAAGAGATACTTTAAGTGCAGTAAAAGCATATGGTATAAAAACAGCCACGTCTATTTATTTAAATAAAGGAGATGAAATTAATTTAGAAAAAATTATAGATACTGTTGGCTTGCCCTGTTTTATTAAACCAAATAATGCAGGTTCTAGTTATGGTATTTCTAAAGCACATACAAAAACAGAAATTTTACCCGCATTAGAAAAAGCATATAAAGAAGATTCAGAAATTTTAATAGAATCTTTTTTAGACGGCACAGAAGTTTCTGTGGGCGTTATTCAATATAAAGGAGAAATAAAGGTACTGCCCATAACAGAGATTGTAACAGAAAATGATTTCTTTGACTATGAGGCTAAATACGAGGGGAAATCTCAGGAAATTACACCCGCTAGAATTTCTCTAGACCAACAAGCTAAGATAGAAAAAATGGCGAAAAAAATATATGGTATTTTAAACATATCAGGGTTTTCTAGATCTGAATTTATTTTTGTAAACTCAGAGCCTAATTTTATAGAAATAAACACAGTACCGGGTCTAACAGAAGAAAGTATTTTACCACAACAAGCGCAAGTAGCAGGTATTTCTTTAGCCGAATTATTTGAAAGTGCCATAGATAATTCTTGTTTATAGAAACAAGATGTTCTTAAGATTTAAAAGTCTTATTTTATACTAGTTTAATCGTATCAAATTGAAAATAATGAAGAGAGCAATATTTCCGGGGTCTTTTGATCCAATAACTTTAGGCCATTACGATATTATTGAAAGAGGTATTACGCTTTTTGATGAGCTCATAATTGCAATTGGTATCAATGCAGATAAAAAATACATGTTTTCTTTAGAGGAACGTAAACAATTTATTGAAGATTGCTTTGGCAATAATCCGAAAGTAAAAGTAGTAACCTATGAAGGATTAACTGTTCATTTCTGTCAAGAAAATAATGTAGATTTTATCTTAAGAGGCTTAAGAAATCCTGCAGATTTTGAGTTCGAAAAAGCAATTGCACATACAAATAGAGATTTAGCACCCATAGAAACCGTATTTCTATTAACGGCTGCAAGTACTTCTTATATTTCCTCTTCTATTGTAAGAGATGTTATTAGAAATAATGGAGATTACACAAAACTGGTTCCAAAAACGGTACGCGTTAAATAAAAGGTTTTATGAAAAAACTAGTCTTATTAAGCCTTCTTATTCTTTCTATTTCTTGCGAAGAATCAGCAAAAAGCACTGTTAATTTTACAACACAATTCGAAAAAACAGCAGGTACAGAAACTCCAGAATACAAAGATATTATTTCTTATTATGAAAAGTTAGCTGAAGAATATTCGCAAATCTCTTTATTTTCTTTTGGACAAACAGATGCCGGTAAACCATTACATTTGGTAGTTTATAGTGCCGAAGGTATTTATAATGTTGATGAAATTACAAAATCGACAAAAAACAGAATTTTAATAAATAATGGTATTCACCCTGGTGAATCTGACGGAATTGATGCTTCCATGTTACTGCTAAGAGACATTGTACAAAATGATTCTTTAAAACAAAAATATGCCAATTCTTTAATTGCCGTAATTCCTGTTTACAATGTTGGTGGTGCTTTAAATAGAAACTCACATACCAGAACAAATCAAAACGGACCGGTTTCATACGGATTTAGAGGAAACGCTAGAAACTTTGATTTAAACCGAGATTTCATCAAACAAGACACTAAAAATGCCGCAGCATTTGCAGAGATTTTTCATACCGTAAATCCAGATGTTTTTATAGACAATCATGTAAGTAATGGTGCAGATTACCAATATGCACTTACCCATTTATTTACACAACACAACAAATTAGGTGGTAATTTAGGAGCCTTTTTAGAAAATGAAATGCGTCCTGGAATAGAAAAATCTTTGCAAGAAAAAGAGATTATAGTTACACCCTATGTAAATGTTTGGGGCAACACACCAGAAGCAGGGTTTTCACAGTTTTTCGATTCTCCCAGATATTCTACAGGTTACACAACCTTATTTCATACGTTGGGTTTAATGGTAGAAACACACATGTTAAAACCCTATAAAATACGTGTAGCGCAAACCTATGAATTAATGCTTTCTGCCTTAGATTTTACAGAAGAAAAATCAGAAAAAATAAAAACTTTGCGTGCAAATGCTCTTTCTGAAATTTTGCAGCACAAAACATATCCTATTGCCTATAAAGTAGATAAAGAACATCCGACAATCTTAAATTTTAAAGGATACGAAGCCACCACAATAGATAGCAAAGTAACCAACGGAAAACGATTGTTTTATGACACAACAAAGCCTTTTACAAAGGAAACAAACTATTACAATAACTTTTTAATAGAAAAAGAAGTAACCATTCCAAAAGCCTATATTTTAAAACAAGGGTGGCATAAAATTGCAGACCGATTAAAAAATAACAACATTCAGTTTTCTACTTTTAATAAAGACACCACAGTAACCGCGCAAGTGCATCATATTTTAGATTATAAAACACGCAGTACGGCATATGAAGGGCATTATTTACATTATAATACAAAGATATCTAAAAGCACCAAAAAAATCACTTTTAAAGCTGGCGACCTTTACATTCCTACCAATCAGAATGGGGTGCGTTATCTTTTAGAAACATTAGAAGCCGCAGCAACAGACTCGTTTTTTAATTGGAATTTTTTCGATACTATTTTACAACAAAAAGAAGGATATTCTGCTTATGTTTTTGAAGACATTGCAGCAGAAATTTTAGTAAAAAACCCTGCAATTAAAAAACAACTTGAGGACAAACTTAAAAATGAGGAAGCTTTTGCTAAAAATCCGAAAGCGCAATTAGATTTTATTTATAAAAACTCACGTCATTATGAAAAAGCACATGTACAATTGCCAGTATTTAAAATTTTCTAAACTCACACAGTTCACAAAAGCTATTATTTTCTCATGTTTACTCTTTAATTTTATGAGTTGTTTGAATGCACCTAACACACCAAAAATAGGTTTAAAAGAAATTGCAAAAGAGATTATGCTACAAGCAGAAAATGCGGCATTAATAACAGTAGACAGCACAGGAGTTGCTCATGTGCGGGCTATGGATCCTTTTTTACCAGAAGCTAATTTTACGGTTTGGATGGGAACAAACCCAAAGAGCTTAAAAGTTTTACAAATTGAAAAAAACAATTTGGTATCACTATACTATTTTGATAAAGAAAACGAAAGCTACCTAACATTACAAGGGGTTGCAACGATTGTAAATACAAAAGATAAAAAAGAACGTTATTGGAAAAAAGAATGGAAAAGCTTTTATAAGAACACTACTACAGACTATGTATTGATAAAATTTACACCCAATAAAGCTACAATTATAAGTGAAAAGCATCAGGTTTTAGGGGATTCCATTACTTGGGAAGCACCAAAATTAACCTTATAAAAAATACCTAATTTTAAGCCTGCATCTAAGCACCAAACTATTTTAACCCATTAAATTTATGAAATATTTTTCAATTTTTGTTTTTATCTTATTCTTTTTAGGCTGTAAAAACTCTTCAGTAAAAACAATAAAAGAAACTGATTTTTATGTTGGAACCTATACGAACGAAGAAAGTAAAGGAATCTATAAATACACCCTTTCAAAAGAAGGCAAACTGGCAAAAATAGGCATTGTAGCCACAATTGAAAATCCGAGTTTTTTAGTAAAATCTAAAGATGAGAAAACCCTTTTTGCTGTTTCTGAAATTAATAAAAACGGAACCGGTTTTGTGCATTCTTACCAGATTAAAAATGATTCTTTGCACTTGATTAATTCGCAAGAAAGTGGTGGCGCACATCCTTGTTATATTGCTGTAAATAAAGAAAATTACCTACTAACCGCAAATTATACTGGTGGAAATATAGGTTTATTAAAAGCATCTAAAAACGGTAAAATTACACCCCTTTCTTTTGTACAACAACATACAGGTGCAGGCACTACCGAAAGACAAACCGAACCACATGCCCATTCTACATGGTTTCATCCTTTAAAAAACGAAGTAATTTCTGTAGATTTAGGTACCAATGAATTGTGGTTTTCAACTATTGATAAAACAAAAAAAGAACTCATTTTTACAGCTCAGAAAAAGTTAAAAATGTTAGATGGTGCTGGCCCAAGACACTTAACCTTTCACCCAAATAATAAGTGGATGTATGTTTTAAATGAATTAAATAACACGGTTTCTTTAGTAAAAGAAAAGAACAACACTTACTTTATAGACGCCACCAACGCTACTTTACCAAAAGAGTTTACTAAGCTTAGTAATGCTGCAGACATTCATATTTCTAAAGACGGTAAATTTTTATATACCTCTAACCGCGGAGCTGAATCGATCACTATTTTTAAAGTAAATATAGCAACCGGAGCATTAACTAGCCTTGGCTACACGCCTGTTTTAGGTGTAAATCCTCGTAATTTTTCTCTTTCACCTAATGAAGAATATCTTTTAGTTGCCAATCAGGATAGTAACAATATCATTTCTTTTAAACGCAACAGCTATTCTGGGGCTTTAACCTTTGTAGATGAAATTTTTGCTCCCACTCCTGTTTGTATTTTATTTTAATTCTTTTAGCCTCATATTTTACGAATTAGCACCCATAAAAAAATATTTAAATCTAACATTTTCTGTCACTAAATTATTTTAAAAAGTTCACTTTTATTTGTAACTTGTAGGTTCAAAATTAATTAGAAGTGGATATCAATTTATCAATTAACGGAAAAGCACATACATTAGCTGTGCAAGAAGACATGCCATTGCTTTGGGCAATTAGAGATATTGTAGGCTTAACAGGTACCAAATTTGGTTGCGGTGTTAGCCAATGTGGGGCTTGCTCTGTGCTCATGAATGGAAAACTTACAAAGTCTTGCAGTGTGCCTGTTACAGATGCCGTTGATAAAGAAATTTTCACCATAGAAGGAAGTTCTAAAAACTTAGAGTTTCTGAGACAGGCTTGGACGGACGGTAATGTACCCCAATGTGGGTATTGCCAATCTGGCCAATTAATTGCTGCTACTTCTCTACTCGATTCCATAGAAAAACCCAGCGATAAAGAGATAGACGAAGCCATGAGTGCCAACATTTGCAGATGTGGCACCTATACTAGAATTAAAAAAGCAATTCATACCGCAGTAAAACTTAAAAACGAAACCCTATGAGTACCATTCAAAAAATAGACAGAAGAGATTTTGTGAAATTATTTGGTTTGGCTTCTGGCGGAATTATTTTAGGCTGCTCTGTAGCATCAGATAGCAAAGATTTTATTCCTTCTGAGCAAAAAACTGGCTTCAATCCTAATTTGTTTATCCACATTCAAAAAAACGGAAACGTTACTTTAATTGCTTCCCGATCAGAAATGGGACAAGGTATTAGAACCTCTTTGGCTTCTGCCATTGCAGAAGAGTTAGAAGCAGATTGGCAATATATTTCTGTAGCCCAAGCAATTGGTCATGAAAAATACGGCAACCAAAATACTGATGGCTCTAGAAGTGTAAGAACCCGCCTAGAACCAATGCGTAAAATGGGTGCTACTGCAAAAATGATGTTGGTTACAGCAGCAGCAAAAAAATGGAATGTTGCAGAAACAGAATGTAAGGCTGAAAATCATTTTGTCATCAATAAAAATACAAACGAGCAAATTTTCTTTGGAGATTTAGTAGCCGCTGCATCAAACGTTGCAATTCCTGCGGAAGAAACAATTCAACTAAAAAAAGTTGAAGATTTTAAATTTATAGGAAAAACCTTAAAAAGTGTTGATCTAAAAGATTTTACTCATGGTACCGCAACCTACGGAATTGATGTGCGCATACCAAATATGAAATTTGCTGCTATTGCTAGATGCCCTGTTCCTTTTGGCACTGTAAAAAGTTTTACCAAAAATAAAGCTAAAAAAGTTACTGGCGTAGAGGCTATATTTGAAATGCCAAGACTAGTGCCACCAACAGGTAAATTCTTTGGAATGTTAGGTGGTGTAGCCGTAATTGCAAACAATACCTGGGCTGCTTTTCAAGGAAAAATAGATTTAGATATTGAGTGGGATAATGGCACTAATGAAAATTTTGATTCTGAAGAGTTTAAAAAAATACTGACCAAAAGAGTACAAGAAACAGGCAAATTAGTACCTGGTGTTCGCGGAAATGTAAATACTGCCTTTGATGCGTCCGCAAAAACAATTGAAGCTACGTATCACGTTCCGTTTTTAGCACACGCACCAATGGAAGTACCTAATGCAACAGCTTGGTTTCAAGGTGATAAAATAGAAGTTTGGGCCCCAGTGCAAGATCCGCAAACAGCAAGAAGCGAATTGGCACATTTCTTTGAAATTCCGATTGAAAATATTACCGTAAATGTTACTTTTTTAGGTGGTGGCTTTGGACGGAAATCAAAATCTGATTTTGTTGTAGAAGCCGTTGCCATTTCAAAAAAAATAAATGCGCCTGTGCAAGTAGTCTGGACGCGTGAAGACGACTTACAAAACAGTTTTTACCATGCTACAAGTGCACAGTATTTAAAAGGTAGCATTAATAGGGAAGGAAAAGTAACGGGTTGGTTACAGCGTGTTGGCTTTCCTTCTATTGTTTCTTCTTTTACACCCTATGCGGACTATGCCTCTGGTTTTGAATTGAATCAAGGGTTTACCAACAACCCGTATGCAATCGAAAATTTTAGATTAGAAAATGTAAAAGCAACAGCAAATTTAAGAATTGGTTGGATGCGCTCTGTAGTGCACATTCATAGTGCTTTTGGCATTAATTCTTTTGTAGATGAATTGGCGTTTGCAGCAAAAAAAGATCCTGTACAGTTTCATTTAGACCTGCTTGGAAAAGATAGAATTATTGAAGGAAAATCAAAATTTCCTTTCAATTCGAAGCGTTTTAAGAATGTACTAACTACCACTGCTAAAATGGCAAATTGGGGAGAAAAATTACCCGACGGACACGGATTGGGCATTGCCATTCATTATAGTTTTTACAGTTATATAGCTACAGTTGTTGAAGTTTCTGTACTTGATAAAAAAGTAAAAGTAGAAAATATCTGGACCACCATAGATTGTGGTTTGGCTTTAAATAAAGACAATATCAAAAATCAATTAGAAGGTGCTGCCATTTTTGGAATGTCTTTGGCATTGTACGGTAAAATATCTACTAAAGAAGGTGCTATAGAACAAAATAATTTCTTCGATTATCAAATGACACGTATGAAAGATGCACCTAATATTGAAATTAATATTGTAGATGCCATGCACGAACCGCCAACAGGGGTTGGCGAACCCGGTGTTCCGGTAATTGCACCCGCAATTTGCAATGCCATTTTTAATGCTACTGGTGAGCGCGTACGATCTTTGCCACTAAGTGATTTGGGGATGGTTTAAAATTAGAAAAATAAACAATTATTTAATTTTTTTTTCTACTTTAGTCGAGCTATTAAAGAAAAATAAAATTGAAAGATAAAATAACATCTGTTGTTTGTTCAACCATTTCTTTTGATGATAAAATTTTAACCGTTCAAAAGAGCACAAAAATGACACTTCCCTTGAAGTGGGAGTTTTTAACTGGTAAAACTGAATCAGGAGCATCTGAGATTGAATGCATCAAAAGAGAGATATTTGAAGAATTAAATATCAAAATTGAATTAAAAAAGCGCTTAACTAGTGCAATACACCAGTATCCTAACTACAAAGCTAAATTAATTCCTTTCACTGCCGAATATCTTTCGGGAGAATTACAACTTATAGAACATTCTCAATATATTTTGGCTTATAACAAAGAACTAATCAATCTAGATTGGGCCGAAGCTGATTTACCAATTTTAAAAGAATTTATCGAATTATGAATCAAGGAATTTACGAAGAACTAATTACACAACTTGTATCTGAACAATTGAAATCTGTAGATAATAAAAAATTTTATTTAAAGAAAAATTTAATCGATAAAGAAGAAGCGTCAAACGTTCTCTCTAATCATTTATCAAGAACACTAAAACAAGCTTTTGATATTATTGGTAAAAATAAAGTAGATGAACAAATAGAAATCGCTAACAAAATAATTAAATTACTAAAAGAGGAATTAAGTAAACAGAACTTTGATGGTGACCTGGTAAATATTAAAGGTGAAGTTTTAAAAGCAGTTTTCTCAAAAACTGATGCTCACTTTTCAAACTTAGACCTTCATCTAAAACAAATAACACCTTACACAAGGTTAACGCAAAGCGAATTATTCACAGGAGGAAATGGAGGCTTATCATTAGAAAGTGAACTTAAGAAAGAAATACTTTCTTCTAATCAAATAAACCTACTCGTCTCATTTATAAAATTTAAAGGAATAATAATTCTTGAAAAGGAATTAAAGGAATTCACTGAGCGCGGAGGTAAACTTAAAGTAATTACAACAACATATATTGGTGCAACGGATTATAAAGCAATTCAATTACTTGCGAAGCTTCCAAATACAGAGGTTAAAATATCCTACAACACAGCAAATGAAAGATTACATGCTAAAGCATATTTATTTTATAGAAATACTGGGTTTCACACTGCTTATATAGGTTCTTCTAATTTCTCAAGGTCGGCACTAACAGACGGTTTAGAATGGAATTTAAAAGTTACAACTAAGGAAGTTAGCCATATAATTGATAAATTTCAAAAAACATTTGATGCTTATTGGCAAAGTGATGATTTCGAATTATTTAATGATTCTATCCATAAAGAGAAACTAATAGACGCATTAAAACAAAGTAAATTTAGTAAGCCTTATGAAAACACAACAACTTTTTTTGATATCAAGCCGTTCCCCTATCAAAACGAAATTCTAGAAAAATTAGAAGTTGAAAGAACAATACATAATAGGTATAGAAACCTTATAGTAGCAGCAACAGGAACTGGAAAAACTGTTATTTCGGCTTTTGATTATAAACGTTTCAAACAAAATAATAAATCATCAAAACTATTATTTTTAGCACATAGAAAAGAAATACTTCAAAAATCGCTTTCAACCTTCCAAGGTGTTTTAAGAAATAATAATATTGGTGAATTATGGGTTGATGGAATGGTTCCTAATAATTTTGAATGTGTATTTGCTTCAGTTCAATCTGTAAATAATCAACTAAAAAATATTGATTTATCTCCAGATTACTATGACTACATCATTATTGATGAATGTCATCATCAGATTGCAAATAGTTATAGAGCAGTAATCAATTATTTTAAACCAAAAATACTTCTTGGTCTTACAGCAACACCAGAGCGCATGGATGGTGGAGATATATTAATAGATTTTGATGGTAAAATTGCAGCAGAAATAAGATTACCTGAGGCAATGAATCGAAAATTACTTTGTCCTTTTCAATATTTTGGCATTACAGATAGTATAGATTTAACTAATGTAAGTTGGTCAAAAGGAAAATATGCAACGAGTGAATTAACCAACTTATATACGAGTAACGATAGAAGAGTAAGAGAAGTAGTTGATGCTTTAAATAAATATACCAAAGATATAAATGATGTTAGAACTTTAGGGTATTGCGTTTCTATGAAGCATGCTAAATTCATGGCCGAAAAATTCACTTTAGCAGGTCTTAAAGCAGATTATCTAACAAGTACAAATAGTAAGGAGCGTATTTCTATTCGTCAAAAATTAGAGAAAAAAGAAATTAATTATTTATTTGTAGTTGATATGTTTAATGAAGGAATTGATATTCCTCAAATTGATACTATTCTCTTCTTAAGACCAACAGAAAGTTTAACAGTGTTTTTACAACAATTAGGAAGAGGATTAAGACTTTATGAGGAGAAAGATTGCTTAACTGTATTAGATTTTGTTGGGAACTCAAAACCAGAATATAATTTTGAAAGCAAGTTTAGAGCTATAATAGGTAAGACGAATACAACGGTAATTAAAGAAATTGAAGATGATTTTCCTCACCTCCCTTTGGGGTGTTCTATAATCTTAGAAAAAAAGACAAAGGAAACAATTCTTAAAAACATTGCGGCAGCAACCTACTTAACCCAAAGTAAGTTAATTCAAAAAATTCAACAGTTTCAGCACGACACTAATTTATCCTTAACTATTGGTAATTTTAGCACATTTTATAATATCCCTTTGCAATCTATTTATAAAAGAGGAAGCTGGAAACGATTATGTCAACTTGCAGGAAAAATAAAAGATTTCGATTCTAAAAATGAAAAGCAAATGATTTCTGCAATAGCTAACAAATGGCTTTCAACAAATTCATTAAGCTACTTTTCGTTTATACTAAAAATAGCGATACAAAATTTTAAAGTAAATGTTTCAGAGTTAAATGAAAATGAAAAGACAATGCTATTAATGCTGCATTATGATTTTTGGCAGAAAGAAGGTGGATTTAATTCATTAGAAAAAAGCATCAACCAAATTGGAGTAAACACAATTTTAGTTGAAGAAATGAAAGAGGTTTTAGAAGTATTAATCGAAAATATTGATTTCAAAGAAATACCTATTATATTGCCTTTTGAACAGCCCTTAAAACTTCATAGTCGTTATACACGAGATCAAATATTAGCTGCATTTAGGTTTAGTAATTTTGAAAAAAAATCATCTAATAGAGAAGGAACTGCAGAGAAAAAGGAATTAAACGTAGAAATACTATTTATAAACCTTGTCAAATCTGATGAAAATTTCTCTCCAACAACTATGTATGACGATTATGCTGTAAACGAATTGCTATTCCATTGGCAAACTCAAAATTCAGCTAGACCTGACCTAGGCAAAGGTTTATCTTATATAAAACATAAAGAACAAGATAAAAAAATATTACTTTTCGTTAGAGAAAAAGCAAAAAACGAATTTGGGAATAGCCTTGGTTATGTATTTATTGGTGAAGGAAATTTAAAAGATTTTAAAGGTTCGAAACCTATGAGTATCAATTGGGAATTGAGTGAGCCAATGCCGCATTATTTGTGGAAAGACGCAGCAAAACTTTCGGTTGGATAGTTAATATATTTCACATTGAAAAACGAAACATAAGCATTATTTGCTGTTTTTAAGAATGGTAATCAATTAGGAAATAAGAGAGGAGCGAACATTAATGATGCAACAAGAAAATATCTTATTGCATCATTATATAGTAGCTTTTTGAATGATATAAAGTTCGTATCTATTTATTATTCAAAAATAGTCTGTTATTCTGCCCAAGTCAACATACAATTAGTAGCACAATCCTTTTAATTCAAATTATTCAAACAAAAAAAATCCAAGACAATGTCTTGGATTTTTTTTGTTTGAATGATTAAAAGTTATAAATATTTTTATCCCCTTAAAACTTATACTCCCCTAAAGGTTTTGGAAACTTCTCAGGATTTGCAGCCAAGTGATATCTAGGGTCATCAATCCCTTCTTCGATAACGCCTTCAAAAATAGGAGACGCTTTGTAAAGCAAGACTTTACAATCTTCACTTAAGTGCTTTAATGTAACTTTTTTATTAACTGCTTGGTATTTTTCTACCAAAGCAAAAATAGCTTCAATTGCAGAATGGTCTGAAACACGTGCTTCTACAAAGTCTATTTCTACCATCTCTGGGTCTGTTTTTATATCAAATTTTTCATTAAAGGCTGTTATACTTCCAAAGAACAAAGGGCCCCAAATTTCATATACCTTAGTACCATCTTCTTTAAAACGTTTTCTAGCTCTAATCTTCTTTGCGTTTTCCCATGCAAATGCCAAAGCAGAAATAATAACCCCTACAAATACGGCAATTGCCAAATCGAAAACAACCGTAACTGCAGAAACCGTTATCAATACAAACGCATCTGACTTTGGTATTTTCTTTAAAATTCTAAAACTAGACCAAGCAAAAGTTTCTATAACCATCATAAACATAACACCTACTAAAGCTGCAATGGGTACTTGTTCTATTAATTTATCTGTAAATAAGATAAAGGTAAGTAAGGTTAACGCCATCATGATGCCAGACAAACGTCCGCGACCACCAGCATTAATATTAATTACTGTTTGCCCTATCATACCGCAACCACCGGTTCCACCAAAAAGACCACTTAAAATATTTCCTGCGCCTTGTGCCACACATTCTCTATTTCCGTTTCCTCTTGTTTCTGTTAATTCATCTACTAAATTCATAGTCATTAAAGACTCTATTAAACCCACTGAAGCTGCTAAAAATGCAAAAGGTAAAATAAACATAAACGTATCTAAATTAATAGGTAAGTTTTGCCAAAGGTCTGTGTTTGGTGTTGGAAATTCTCCTTTTAAACCGGTTCCGCCACCTTCTATAATATAAGAACCAACAGTAGAAACGTCCATACCTGTAAAAATAACAATACCTGTAGTTACTAAAATAGCGGTTAACGCAGCTGGTATTTTTTTAGTAATTTTTGGTAGCAACCAAATAACAGCCATGGTTAAAGCAACCAAGCCTAACATAATATAAAGCTCTGTGCCTTGCATAAAAGTACTTGCGTAGTTTTTTACACCTTCTGCAGAAACTTCTAAGGTTTTGTGAGAAAACATTTTTACTTGTGCCCAGAAAATAACAATTGCCAGTCCGTTTACAAACCCCATCATTACAGAATGCGGAATTAAACGTACAAATTTTCCTATTTTTAGAACCCCTGCCAATACTTGAATAACACCCATTAAAATGACACAGGCTAAGAGATAAAAATAGCCCATATTGTCTATTGGCGTATCAAACAGCATTCCTTTGGTATGCCCTTCTGCAATCATCGAAACAAAAATAACAGCGACTGCGCCTGCAGCGCCAGAAATTAAACCGGGTCTACCGCCAAAAACAGCAGTAATTAAACCAATAATAAAAGCACCCGAAAGTGCTACTAGTGGGTCTATTTGTGCCACAAAGGCAAATGCAACAACTTCTGGAATCATTGCTAATGAAACCGTAATTCCTGCTAAAACATCATCTTTAGCATTCGGAGTTATCTTTTTTATAAATTCAGTCATGTTATTTGCGCCTTTTTAGAAGCTGGCAAAGATAGGCGGTTTTTCGAGAATATCACATTTTCAGGAAAGTATCATACACCAATTCAATATTTTTGTATGAATTTTGAAGAGCTTCTTTAATTGCTGCTTCCTTTTTAAAAACAACTTCTGTAATTCCTTCCTCTAGCTGCGGCGTTAATTTTCCTGTATACTCAGAAGTCATTACAAACCAAAACGTTTCCTTTAGTTTCATTCCGTTTTGAAAATATACGTGATAGGTTGTTAATAGTGGTTTTATCAATTTTAAATTAGAAATACCGCACTCTTCTTCTACTTCTCTTATAGCGGTTTCTTCTATGGTTTCTCCTTTTTCAATTCTTCCTTTTGGCAAATCCCATTTATGAGATCTATAAATAAATAAAATTTCTTTCTTAGCATTTAAAACCAAACCTCCGGCTGCAGAAACCGTCTTAAAAGTACGCAAGAATTCTTGCCATCCTATTTCTAAATCGGGTGTATATAAGTTGATGCCTTTTAGCCTCTTATCTTTAAGTTTATGTATAATTTCTTCGGTAACAATATCCTTCAACAGAAAAACAGGATACTTATTCTCTTTTATTTGAGAAGATGTTACAAAAATTGGTTTATCATTTACAAAAACTACATACATTTGCATTATGATTTTAAACAAAGATACGGCAAAAAAAACAGCTGAGCTTTTACTGAAAGTAAATGCGATAAAACTAAATCCTAGTGACCCTTTTAATTGGGCATCAGGTTGGAAATCGCCAATCTATTGCGACAATAGAGTAACGCTTTCTTATCCTCCAGTTCGTGTTTTCTTGAAAGAAGAAATTGCAAAAATTGTAGAGAAAGAGTATGGTAAACCAGACGTTATTGCTGGGGTTGCTACTGGTGCTATTGCAATTGGTATTTTAGTTGCACAAGAATTAGGTGTTCCTTTTATTTATGTAAGACCAGAGGCTAAAAGCCATGGTAGAAAAAACCAAATTGAAGGGCATTTAGAAAGCGGACAAAACGTAGTGGTTATTGAAGATTTAATAAGCACAGGTAACAGTAGTTTAAACGCTGTAGCTGCTTTAAAAGAGGCTGGCGCTGTGGTAAAAGGAATGGTTGCAATATTTGCTTATGGCTTTGATGTTGCTGCAGAAAATTTTAAAGAAAAAAACGTGGATTTAGTTACTTTAAGTAATTATGACAATTTACTGGAGCAAGCTTTAGAAAGTAGTTATATTTGTGAAAAGGAACTGATTACACTACACGAGTGGAAAAGAGAACCAAGTACTTGGAAACAATAAAATAGATTAGATATGAATATTGAGGGAAACAAAGTGATTTTAGAAAAATCTCAAGAGACGTTATTTAACTTTTTTAGTGATTTGAATAACTTTGGAAAAATTATGCCAGAAAACATTAATAAGTTTGAGGTTGATGGAGATTCATTTTTATTTGGGTTGCCAGGTATGCCAGAAATTAGGTTGGTTTTAAAAGAAAAAACTACCTTTTCTAATATTACGTTAGGCGCTGCTAGCAGTAAATTACCTTTTACTTTGGCTGCAGATATTAGTAAAATAGCGGAAAATAAAAGTGAAGTGCAACTTAGTTTTGTTGGTGAATTTAATGCAATGATGGCCATGATGATTAAAAAACCATTGACAACATTTGTTGAAACCTTAACTGAAAATATAGCAAAAATTTAAAGGAAAGAAATTTCTTTTATTCCGAATTCTTTAAGGGTCTCATCTTCTAATTCTACTTGAAGTTTGCCCTCTTTAGAAATTGAACGAATAATACCCATAAACAAAACATCTGAGCTATCTTTAAACATAGCTGGGATGTTTTTTTTATACAACACATTTAAATAACTGGTTTCTAAACTCTCAAAAGCTTTTGAATTTAAAAGTGAAAGTTTAGATTTTAAACTAACTAATAGCTCTTTTAATAGTTCATCTAAATCAAAAGTTCTATTGCTACTTAATTTTAAAGACCCTGCGTTTTCTAAAGAACTAGAAAAGCTAGTTTGATTTACATTTAACCCAATACCTATTACTGAGGAAGCAATTTTTGCACCTTTTAAACTGTTTTCAATTAAAATACCTCCTATTTTTTTCTTTGCTGACAGAATATCGTTGGGCCATTTGATACTTATTCTAGGAATATTTTCTTGTTTTAGCACCTCAAATACACCTAAAGAAATCGCATAATTTAAATACTTTTTATCAGAAATACTTAGAGATTTAAACGCAACAAAAACACTGAAAACCAGATTCTTACCTGCCTCCGAAGACCAAGTACTACCTTGTTGCCCTCTTCCCTTAATTTGATTCTCTGTAACCACAACTGTGTAATTTTCTAACACAGAATTAGATGCCATTTCCTTTAAAAAAGAATTGGTAGAATCGATGGCACTAAGTTTGATTATTTTCAAGTGTTAAATAATGTGTAAAGTAGTTCAATAATAAACAAAATACTCGCAAAAATATAATAACTTTGCATTTAAATAAGAAATAAATTAATGACCAAAAAGCAAGTAAGCACAGACGATTTAATCTCTGTAATAATTCAAGGAATTGAAGAGGTTAAAGGAGAAAATATTCAGTTATTAGACTTACGAGATATAGAGAATACCGTATGCGATTATTTTATAATCTGTTCTGGTAATTCAAACACACAAGTAAAAGCTATTTCTGGATCTGTACAAAAAACCGTTAGCAAACAAATTAAAGACAAACCTTGGCATATTGAAGGTGAAAATAATGCTGAATGGATTTTAATGGATTATGTAAACGTGGCAGTGCATGTTTTTCAAAAACAAATTAGAGATTTCTACGACATAGAAAGCCTTTGGGGAGATGCTAAAATTACAGAAATAACCCCTTCTTAAAATACTAGATTAAAAAAAAATGAGCGAAAACAAAAAAGAAAATAATAAAAACGAACCTAAATTTAAACTAAATTCTTATTGGATTTATGGTGCGGTAATACTGCTATTAATTGGTTTTCAGTTTTTTAGCAGTGGTGACTTGGCAACCCAAAGCATCTCTAAAAACGAGTTTAGTGAAGTTTTAAGAGAAAATGATATTTCAAAGATTATTGTAGTAAACAATAATGTTGCACAAATCTTCATCAAAGAAGAGGCAATGAAAAAATCAAAATATCAGAAATTAGTAAATTCTACTTTTTATAGAAAAGGTGCTTCGTTGTATGAATACAATTTTGGAGATTTACAGAATTTTGAAAATGATTTAGCGAAAGCCAAAAAAGAAAAAGAATTAACATTCGATTTAAAAAACGAAAGTAGAACTAGTATGGTAGATACCTTTATTGGTTTCTTACCTTTTATCATCTTAATTGGTGTTTGGTTGTTCTTTATGAAAAGAATGTCTGGTGGTGGTTCTGGCGCTGGTGGCGGTGGAGGTCAAATATTTAACATAGGTAAATCTAAAGCAAAGTTATTTGACAAAGACACTAAAGTAAAAACAACTTTTGCTAATGTTGCTGGTTTAGAAGGCGCAAAAGAAGAGGTACAAGAAATTGTAGACTTCCTAAAAAACCCAGAAAAATATACTTCTTTAGGTGGTAAAATTCCTAAAGGTGCTTTATTGGTAGGGCCTCCAGGTACAGGTAAAACATTATTAGCAAAAGCAGTTGCTGGTGAAGCAGAAGTACCTTTTTTCTCTTTATCTGGTTCAGATTTTGTAGAAATGTTTGTAGGTGTTGGTGCATCTAGAGTTAGAGATTTATTTAAGCAGGCTGCACAGAAATCACCTTCAATAATTTTTATTGATGAGATTGATGCTGTGGGTAGAGCTCGTGGAAAAAATAGCATGACTGGTGGTAATGACGAGCGTGAAAACACGTTGAATCAATTATTAACAGAAATGGATGGTTTTGGCACAGATACAAACGTAATTGTAATTGCAGCAACAAACAGAGCAGATGTTTTAGATAGTGCTTTATTGCGTGCAGGACGTTTTGATAGACAAATTTATGTAGACTTACCAAATATTAACGAAAGAAAGGAAATTTTTGAAGTTCATATAAAACCTCTAAAATTAGCAGAAGATGTTAAGATTGAATTTTTAGCACAACAAACACCTGGTTTTTCTGGTGCAGATATTGCAAACATGTGTAATGAAGCTGCTTTAATTGCTGCTAGACATGGTAAAAAAGCAATTCATCATCAAGATTTCTTAGATGCTGTAGATAGAATTGTTGGTGGTTTAGAAAAGAAAAACAAAGTAATTACACCAAAAGAGAAAGAAGTAATTGCTTTTCATGAAGCAGGTCATGCAACCGTAAGTTGGATGTTAGAACACGCTGCTCCTTTGGTAAAAGTAACCATAGTGCCAAGAGGACAATCTTTAGGTGCGGCATGGTATTTACCGGCAGAACGCTTAATTGTGCAAACAGAACAAATGTTAGACGAAATGTGTGCTACTTTAGGTGGTAGAGCTGCAGAGAAAGTTATTTTTAATAAAATATCTACAGGTGCATTAAGCGATTTAGAGAAAGTAACCAAACAAGCAAGAGCCATGGTAACTGTTTATGGTTTAAACGAAAAAGTTGGAAACATAACTTATTATGATTCTTCTGGAAATGACTCTTTTGTAAAGCCCTACAGTGATGATACTGCAAAAACAATTGATACAGAAATTTCTAGTATGATTGAAGCACAATACGCCAGAGCTATAGAATTACTAGACAATAATAAAGAAAAACTAACCATATTAGCAAAGTTACTTTTAGAAAAAGAGGTAATATTTAAAGACGACCTAGAAAAGGTTTTCGGAAAAAGACCTTTTGATGTAGTTGAAGAAAAAATTGAAAAAAAAAGTGATGAAAAAGTGAAGGTTTCTGAAGTAGATAAGGACACTGAGGAATAATTTAACATTCCACAATTAATGAAATATTTAAAGAAATTATTTAACAGATCTAATAAAGAAAACAAAGAAATTCAAAAACAAGAAGTTCATTTGTCTCTAGATGATTTGTTTGTGTATAATTTTATCCAAAAAGGCGGTAAATTTCTTTACTGCCTAGAAAAAGATGAAATTTATGAAAATCTTAAAAATATCTTATTAGAAAATAATTGGGAAAGCTTATTGGTTACAGATGCTAGATTAATTCCTTTTTTAAACGAAAGAGAAGTATGTGTAGATCAAAAATATAAGAAAGCAATACCTTTCTTTACAGGTTGTGAACATTTAATTGCAGATCAAGGAAATATTCTATTTTCTTCAAACCAATTAAAAAGCACCAAGCTATCAGATTTATCTGAAAACTTTATTGTGTTTGCAACTACCAGTCAACTAGTTCAAAATACCGGTGAAGGTTTAACAGGAATAAAAACCAATTGCAAAAATGCATTACCTACTAATATTTCGGCCGTTAAAGATTTTGAAATTAATAAAGAAGATGATACTTCTTTAAATTTTGGTAACAGTAGCACAAAAAACTTATATTTACTTTTATTAGAAGATTTATAATATGAACAACCTTTTAAAAAGGAGTTTTTCTGGACTTGTTTTCGTTTCTTTATTCTTATTTGCCATTCTTTTTTCGAAAGAATCTTATATTCTATTAGTATCTTTTTTTGGGATGGTTGCCATTTGGGAACTTTCTAAAATAACAAAATTGAAAAGTATTATTACCTATATATTATTTAGCCTTGCCATATTCTTGATGCTTAAAAGACCAAATAGTTACGCAATAACGCTTGTTCTTGGCATAAATATACTCTCTTCAAGCTTTTTAATATATCAATTATTTAGAAAAAAAGAGATTATATACATTACCGAAAGAGAAAAGATGGGATTAACCATTAGATATTTAATCTTCTCTTTTTGCTTTTTAATTTTATTACCGTTTCACGATAAGATTTATGCACCCAATTTAATGATTGCAGTTTTGTTGCTTATTTGGGTGAATGATAGTTTTGCTTTTATCGTTGGAAAAAACCTAGGGAAAAGAAAATTATTTATTTCTGTTTCTCCCAAAAAAACAATAGAAGGCTTTATTGGTGGCTTTATTTTTGCGCTTATAGCAGCCTATATTATAAGTATTAGTGCTTTAAACTCTGTAAACTTTTCTTTAACTAATTGGTTTATTATCGCAGCAATTGTATCTATTATTGGTACTATTGGAGATTTAGTAGAATCTAAATTAAAAAGACAAGCAAACATAAAAGATAGTGGCACTATAATGCCAGGACACGGAGGAATTTTAGACAGGCTAGATAGCTTGTTATTTGCAGCTCCGTTTGTATATTTGTATATTAATTTTATTATTTAAGTATGATTCGTTTTCACAAAGAAGGGTATAAGATTATTGTTATTGCTTTTATTTTATCTATTACAGGAATATTATTAGCAGAAAAGTTTATAGAAATTGTTTGGCTTGTAAAAGCAATTCAAATAATAATTCTAGCTTTCTTATTTATTGTTTTGCAATTTTTTAGAAATCCGAAAAGGATTACAAACTTAGATGAAAATACTATTATTGCACCAGTAGACGGTAAAGTAGTAGTTATTGAAGAAGTTGAAGAACCAGAATATTTTAAAGATAAAAGATTACAGGTATCTATATTTATGTCGCCAATTAATGTTCATGTTACAAGATATGCAATGAGCGGTGTTGTAAAATATAGTAAATACCACCCTGGAAAATATTTAGTTGCTTGGCACCCAAAAGCATCTACAGAAAATGAAAGAACTACCATCGTTTTAGATAATAAAGTATTTGGTGAAGTGTTATACAGACAAATTGCTGGTGCCTTAGCTAAAAGGATTGTAAATTATGCCGAAGAGGGTACCGCTGTAATTCAAGGTACAGATGCAGGTTTTATTAAATTTGGATCAAGGGTAGATTTATACTTACCACTAGGCACAGAACTAGCCATTAAACTTGGTGATGTAGTAAAAGGAGGAACACAAGTAGTTGCAAAAAAATAAATTATGGACTCTGATTTAGACATAGCGTTTAGAGCAGCTTTCAGTGAAGTTTCAAAGCTAAAAGAAGCTGTAGCACCAGATATTATGCTAAAGTTCTATGCATATAACAAACTAGCTAATTTTGTTGGTAATTCTCCGCATTATGACAAGTTAGATGTTAGAAATGCATTTAAAATAAATGCATGGATGCAGATAAAAGACATGTCTTCTGAAGATGCAAAACATGAGTATATCAAATTAGCGAAATCCCTAATAAAAACCAAAAAATAAAAAATTATGAAAAAATTATTTTTAGTATTATTCACAATTTGTTTAAGCGTAAGTTTTACAGCTTGTAAAGCAGATAAAAAAGAAATAAAAGAATCTAAAGCAACACAAGCAGCATTTTCAATAGACAAGGCAGAAAGTGAAATTAATTTTACCGCCTATAAATTTACTGAAAAAAAAGGTGTTGGTGGGCAATTTAGACAAGTAAACATAACTTCTGGTGGCAGTGGTAATACAATTAAAGAAGCCATACATAATGCAGAATTTTCAATTCCAGTAAAGAGTCTTTTTACAAAAAATTCTAGTAGAGATTATAAAATTCAGAAATTTTTCTTTGGAGTTATGAGTAACACTAAATTACTATCTGGTAAATTAATTATTAAAAACGATTCTATTGGAGCTGCAGTTATAAATATGAATGGTATTTCTGAGAGCGTGCCTTTTAAATATACAATTAAAGACAATACTTTTGCTATGAATGCTACTATGGATATTACAAATTGGGATGCCTTAAACGCTTTAGCATCTTTAAATAAAGTTTGTGAAATTTTACATACAGGTGCAGATGGAGTTTCTAAAACTTGGAGCGATGTTGCCTTAAGTATTTCAACAAAATTTTAAATTTTTCTCTGTAGTAAGAAAAATTTAAATCAAATAAATAAGGGATAAACTATTAAAGTTTATCCCTTATTTATTTTACAAACTTTTTAAAGCAAATGCCAACTCTTTGTATTTAAACACAAAACCTTTATCAATTATTTTATTTGAAGACAACCTACTACCTTTTAGAAGAATAATAGCCAATTCTCCAAAAACCAATTTCAACAAAAAGCCAGGAACAGCAATTGGTAAATAAGGTCTTTTAATAGCTTTAGCTAATGTTTTTGAAAAAGTCTTACTTGTGTGAGATTCTGGCGAAACCGTATTATAAACCCCTTCAAAATCTTCCTCTACAGCCTTTATATACAAATTGCACAAATCGTCTATATGAATCCAAGCCATGTATTGGTTTCCAGAACCTAAAGGAGATATAATTGGAGTTTTCATTTTTGCTAAAGCACCTCCTGTTTTAGATAAAACAATGCCCGTCCTTAAAATAGTTACAGGAATGTTTAGCTCTTTAAACCGATTGGCTGCTGCCTCCCATTTTTCACAGACTTGCCCTAAGAAATCTGTCCCTGCAGCATCAGACTCTTTAAAAATTTTAGAAGTTGTTTGTGCACCGTAATAATTACTACCAGAAGCAGAAATAAATCCTTTTAAAGAAATATTTTTCGCTTTAATTTTATCAAATATTAGGTTGGCAGTTGCTACCCTACTATTTATAATAACTTTTTTTCTTTCATTTGTCCAACGTTTATCAGCAATTCCTGCGCCCGCTAAATGAATAATATACTCAATGTTTTCTATTGCTTTATCATCTATAAAACCTTTAGAAAAATCCCATTTAAATTCATTCTCATTTTTAGGACTTCTACTTAAAATTCTAACTTCATGATTTTTTTCGGTTAATAATGTTGTTAACCTTTTACCTACCAAACCTGTTCCTCCTGTAATTAATATTCTCGCCATAGGGTAAAGATAAAAAAAGTACTATCCAAAAGATTATAGTTTGCATAAATAATATTTATTTTATTATTCTAAATTTCTTTTTAATAATTCTTATGAAATATTTAAACTCGCAAATGAATAAGACACACGCTTTTAAATACTTGCTAAATTAGAACCTACTCAATTATAAAATTTTACAATTCGCCTATTTATTAAAGCTATGTAAAACTTTTTTTAAGCTCTTGAGAAAGCCGTATTTTTATAGGGATGAAAAATAACAAAAAAAGAAAAGGTTTTGTCTTTAAAACATATGAGGCAGAAAATCAATCTCCTTTTGAAAAACTATTTGAAATTTTCAAGGAACTAATTACACATACTTCTGGCGATTTTGACGAGGCAATAGATTGGATGCGTTCTTTAGATGTAGAATATAAATTAACCGACGAAAACTACACCATAGACGACTTTATTGAAGACCTAAAGAAAAAAGGATACATAAAAGATGAACCAAAAGGAGACGGAACAGGTGGAACAAAAATTACTCCAAAAACAGAACGCGCTATAAGGCAACAAGCTTTAAATCATATTTTTGGAAAAATTAAAAGAAGTGGATCTGGAAACCATAAAAGTAAATCTCCAGGATTAGGAGATGAACATACCGGAGACCTTCAAGCGTATCAATTTGGAGATTCTTTAGACAAAGTTTCTATTACTGAAAGTATTAAAAATGCCCAAATTAATAACGGTATAGACAGTTTTAGTTTAACAGAAAATGATTTGGTTGTAGAAGAAACCCTTCACAAAAGCCAAATGAGTACTGTTTTAATGATAGATATAAGCCATTCTATGATTTTATATGGTGAAGACAGAATTACACCTGCCAAAAAAGTAGCTATGGCTTTGGCAGAATTAATTACCACACGTTATCCGAAAGACACACTAGATATTATTGTTTTTGGTAACGATGCTTGGGCAATTCAAATTAAAGATTTACCGTATTTACAAGTTGGCCCTTATCATACAAATACAGTTGCTGGCTTAAATTTAGCAATGGATTTATTAAGAAGAAAAAGAAACACCAACAAACAAATTTTTATGATTACTGATGGTAAACCAAGTTGCTTGCGTTTACCCGATGGCCAATATTATAAAAACAGTAATGGTTTAGACGAACATATTGTAAACAAATGCTATGCAATGGCACAGCAGGCTAGAAAGCTGCGCATACCAATTACCACTTTTATGATTGCACAAGACCCATATTTAATGCAATTTATTAGAGCCTTTACAAAAGCGAACCAAGGGAAAGCATTTTATACAGGTTTAAAAGGTTTGGGTGAGATGATTTTTGAAGATTACGAAACAAATAGAAAGAAACGAATTAAAGGTTAAACAATAGCATTTTGCGGTTAGTTATTCAATATAACAAAGAGAAGCTAATAGCAAAAGATAAAAACACAATACATGAATTTAGAGAACATAAAAACATTAGGAGGGTTAATAAAATCTGGATATATATCTAGGTCTATTAAAGACGAATTAAGAGAAAACCTTATTAGTAAAATAATGAGTAAAGAAACTGCTTTTAATGGAGTTCACGGTTACGAAAACACGGTTATACCAGAATTAGAAAGAGCAATTTTAAGTAAGCACAATATTAATTTATTAGGTTTAAGAGGGCAAGCAAAAACGCGTTTAGCAAGATTAATGGTTAATTTATTAGATGAATATATTCCTGTTGTTACAGGTTCTGAAGTTAATGATGACCCTTTACATCCAATTTCTAGGTTTGCCATAGAAACCATTAAAGAAAAAGGAGATGCAACCCCAATTTATTGGATGCATAGAGAAGAACGTTTTGCCGAAAAACTAGCAACACCAGACGTAACCGTTGCCGATATTATTGGAGACGTAGACCCTATAAAAGCAGCAAATTTAAAGTTGAGTTATGCGGATGATAGAGTGATTCACTATGGAATGATTCCGAGAGCAAACAGATGTATTTTTGTAATTAATGAATTGCCAGATTTACAAGCTAGAATTCAGGTGGCCTTGTTTAATATTTTACAAGAAGGTGATATTCAAATTAGAGGTTTTAAAATGCGCCTAGATTTAGATATGCAATTTGTTTTTACTGCAAACCCAGAAGACTATACCAATAGAGGAAGTATTGTTACCCCTTTAAAAGATAGAATTGGTTCGCAAATTTTAACACATTATCCAGAAGATTTAGAAACTGCCAAAACAATTACACAGCAAGAAACTAGCAAAGCAAGTGCGCAAAAAGAGTTTATAGAAGTGCCTGAACTATCTAGAGATTTGTTAGAACAAATTGTATTTGAAGCTAGAGATAGTGAATATATAGACGCTAAAAGTGGTGTTAGTGCGCGTTTAAGCATTTCTGCGTTCGAAAATTTATTAAGTACGGCAGAAAGAAGAGCTTTATTATCTGGAGACGAGAAAACAATGATTCGCCTAAGTGATTTTGACGGTATTATTCCTGCTATTACAGGTAAAGTAGAATTAGTTTATGAGGGCGAGCAAGAAGGTGCTCATGAGGTGGCCGATAGTTTGATTAAAAAAGCAGTAACAACCTTGTTTCCTATTTATTTCCCTGAAATTAAAAAGCTAGAAAAGCAAAGTGAAGAAACGCCTTATGATGATATAATTTCTTGGTTTTTTAATACCGAAGAAGATTTTGAATTATTAGATGAACATTCTGAAGACCAATACAAAGCAGAATTAGATAAGGTAACACCTTTAGATCTTTTTATAAAAGAGTATCAGCCAAATATAAATGAAGCAGACACTTATTTTATGAAAGAATTTGTATTGTGGGCTTTGGTTGAATTTAAAAAATTAAGTAAATATCGCTTTGCAGAAGGAACACAATTTAAAGATCCTTATGGCAGCTTTATGAGTAATTTATAATTTATTATCAATTTGCACAAGTATTATAAAACCGAATTATTTCTATAATTCGGTTTTATCTTTTAGTACATCCTCTAAATATTATTTTCTCCAGATTTTATTTGGAAAAACAACTGCACTTTCATGACCATTTTCTCCAATAGCAGCAATACCAAAAAAGAAATTATCTATTACAATGCCCTCTAAAATGAACTCCGTAGTTTCTACATATCTAGAATAATCCCAAGTTGGTGATGTTGTATCTCTCCAATATATTTTATACCCCTTTGCCCCTGAAACTTTACTCCATTTTAATCTTGCATTTGCCTCTACAATACCACCAATAAAAACCTCTTTTGGTGCTTCTGGTGCCCAAGCCAAACTTGCCAAATTAATGGCATTTACGGCCGTTAGTTTTTTAGCATACCCAAAATTTACATGTTCAAAAGTATCACCATAATTAATTCCATTTTCTGTTCTAATATCTTGGTGTTGTTGTGTGTAATTCTCATGGGCTTCCATAATTCTTATGCCTGCAAAACCTAAATCGTTAAAAGGCCTGTGATGTCCACCTCTGCCAAATCTATCCAATCTATAAATCATCATCGGATTCATTTCTGGCATGTATGTTTTTACATTTTTATAAATATATCTAGCTAATTGTCTCGAAATACCATCTACTTCACCACCGTAAAACCGTCTCATTTTTCGGTCGCTTTCTGTTTCATTTGCAGGAACTGGTTCAGAAAAAATTCTAAATGAACGGTTATCTATTACACCATCTACCCCCGAAATATTACCAATCATATCATTATTTAAAACACCTATAATATCCCAACCTTTATCTACAGCATACTTTGCCAAACCAGCCCCACCAAATAAACCTTGTTCTTCGCCAGACAATCCTACATATAAAATACTACTTTCAAATTTATATTTACTTAAAACTCTTGCAGCTTCCATCGTTCCTGCCATTCCTGAGGCATTATCATTAGCACCAGGTGCATCCGTAGTAAAATCCATAGTATCACTTGCACGAGAATCTATATCGCCACTCATAATTACATATTTATTAGGGTACTTTGTACCTTTTTGAAGCGCAACTACATTTACAACCCAGGCATCATGTGGCACCCTCCTATTCTCTTCTTTTGTAACAAAATCTTTCTGATAAAAGACCTCCATACAATTGTCACATTCTCTAGAAATTATTTCAAATTCAGATTTTATCCAACGTCTTGCCGCTCCAATTCCTTGTGTTGTTGAAATGGTATCAGAAAACGTATTTCTTGTTCCAAATTCTGTCAAGGTCTTAACATCTGCTTTAATTCTCTTGGCAGAAACTGCATTTATAATATCATATATTTTTGAATCTGTTTGTCCAGAAATAGCGACTGTAAATAGCAAAAATAAAATAGAAATATTTTTCATTAACATAAGTTTTAAACAACTAAAATACAAAAGAAAAAAGAGAATGCTTTGCCTAAAGCAATGCTATTCGAAATATTAAAAATTACTTATTTAAATCAAATAAATACCCAACAGACAGACTGAAAAAACTTGTTGCTTCTAGGTTCGATTCTTTTAAAACGGGATTGGGTAGGTTTAGATTATACCCTAATTCAAAATCCCAAGATTTTATACTTAAAGAGAGTGGAATAGTTATTTGAGTATTTAGTAAATCGAAAATATTAAAATTAATGGTTTCTATAACGCTCTGCTGGTTCACAAAAATAATTCGTTCTATTGCTAAAGATTGTTTTGCTATTATAAAGTTTACATTTGGTCTTAAACGCACTGCAAAATTAGGTGTTCTTATTAAAGTAAAATTCACATAACTGTTAGAAATAACTTGATAAGATTCGTCTGTACCGAATAAATAGGACGCAGAAATTGTTGTACCTAAAGTTCTTTTTTTATTTCTGACACCTAAACTAATATCTAATGAATTTGTAAAAACATCATAACCATCAGTATAAAAAAACTTTGTATAACCTAAATTATATACAATATTTTTCTTTTTTCCTAGTGAGTTAAAATAGCCTAGAGAAAGACTTGTAAAATCCCAGTTTGGTAAAAATTCTTGGTAATAAATTCCAGAAACACTTCCATTAAAACCTGAAGAATGATAATAAGATATTTGTGGAATTACATGAAATTGGTCTGTACCAGCGTCCCTTCCTGAAAAATAAGTATTGTTATTGTAAGAAATAGATGTGTAAAGAAAATTATAAGAAAAATTGTTTTCTATCAATTCATCTAGAAACTGTTGTTCACTAAAAAATAAATCGTCTAAAAGAGGATCAATATCATCTAAATTTATTTCTTGGCCATAAGAACAAAAAGAGGTTGCCATTGTAAACAATAGCAACCTAAAAACCTTTAAAGTACTTGTAATTCTGTAATAAAAACCTGTCATAATAATCTAAAACTAATTTCCTCTTTTTCTTCTTTTCTTACCATCATTAGCATTATTATTATTTCTTGGGCCTTCTTTGAGCTCTCCTCTATCTTTGTTTTTTCGAATTTTATCAATTCGCTGTTTAAGCATTTTACGTTGTTCACCAGTTAGTGTTTTCCTAAAATTTTCTCTAGTTTTTCTTAATCGTACTTGCTGACTTCTAACTAAATTTTTCTGATTTCTAGAAAAAGTTGCCGTTAAACGGTTTTTAATTTCATTTTTAGAAATTGTTCTATCTCTTAAAATCGATACTTGCTCTTTTGTAAGCGTCGCTTTAAAAACATCTCTATTAACTTTCATTAAACCCCTCTCTTTTTGTAACAAATCTCTTTGTTCTTTAGTGAGCTCTTTGGTAATCAAATCGTAACTAGATTTTTGAGCAAAAGTTTGTGCATTAAAGAACATCAGACTTATAAAACTAATACTATATGTGATGGTTTTAAAATTCATTTTATTTTACTCTTTAAAATCTAATTTACAAAATTATAATTTATTACTTACAAGCCTCTTTTGCTGCCTTCATTTCTGCTGCATCGTATATATCAGCAGTTGTGTCATCTTTGTACATAATAGTTACAGGATACTGTAATGTACCTTTTTCTTTTGTACTAGGGTTTTCCTTATACCAAACTCTTAATAATTTAAACTCTGCTTTTTCATTTACAGTAATTACGGTTGCATCTGGCATTGTAAAACTAACTGGTAATACCAATCTAAAACATTTTCTTTTGTCTTTTCCTTTTTTACAAGCATCTTTAACTATTTTTAACTCTTCTTTATCTAATAAAGTTCGTACAGTTCCGTCTTCTAAAGTTATATCTAAAGGAAAAACAATTGTTGCACGATCTGTTGCATCGGGGTTTTGGGTGTACCATTCTTTTATTAAAACCCAATCTGCCTTCTCGTTTAATGTTATTGCCGAGTTATCTGGCATTATAAAATCTACCGGAAAAACAAATTCAAAACATTTATGTCTTCTTTTTTTAGATTTTTCACGATTGTCTTTTAACCGTCTTCCTTCGGTGTTAAAAAAGACGCTACTTTTCGCTTCTTCTCTAGCTGCATTGTCTGTAAGCATTGATACCTTATAACCTAAGCCTAGAGCCAATTCTGCGCTTTCTATAGCACTGTCTAAAAAATCTGTATTAAAAGTAGTTGCAGTGCTAGACGGCAAATCATTTACTGCTATTACTGTTTTTGTTGCACTTTCAATTTTAGTAATTAATACCGTGTCATCTGCTCCTACTATACCTTCAGAATCTGAACAAGATGTAAATAATAAAGCTGATAAAATAAATACTGTAAACGTTATAAATAAAATACTAGATTTTAAAATGTTACCTTTTGAAATTGTAGTCTTCATAATTAATAAATTTTAGATTAATAATTGTTTCTAACTATTAGAACTAACTTTTTTAAAATAGTTTGAAAATTTTATAAAATAATAGTTTCTAAAAAAAAATATTCTGTATAAGTATCTATTAATGAATCTTCCACTAATAATGAATTTATAAATAGAGCATCCATTTTTCTTTCATACACTTCTGCTTTTATAACAATTTCATTCATTAAAGTTGCATCTACAAGTGCTTCAAATTCAGCATCATCTACTAATAAAGAGTTCATTAAATAATCTTCATTAAAAGAGAGTATCTCAAAATTAGTTGTCGAAAAGTCATCTTTTTTATTAGCATTTTGCAACCAAAAAGTTAAACCAAAAATAAAAACCAACGAAGCTGCTACCATATATTTAATATTTGGTTTCATCCAAAATACAAGTTGTTGCTTTTCTTTGACAGGGTTCTCTTTTACTTCAGATTTTATTTTGTCTAAAATGGCAGTTTTAGATTTCTTAAAATAACCCTCAGGAACGATTGTTCCTAAATAATCTGTATGATTTTTAGAAATAGTGTCAATAAACCCCTCTTTTAGAAAGCTTGTTTTATCGTTATTTTTTCGTGATTTTTTCATGATTCTTTCTTTAGACCCTTTTTATTATAAATAGTTTGAAATTTATAATAGTATTTTTTCTTCAATAATTTTTACAGTTGTATAATAAATAGATTTTAGAGTGCTTTCAGAAATTTTTAAAATTTCTGAAATTTTACGAAAACTCAAATCATCAAAATATTTCATTTGAAAAACCCGCTTTTGCTTTTCTGTAAAACTAGCTATAATTGTGTTTAATTTAATCTGAATTTCATCTCCGTTAAAATAAACATCTTCAAATAAAACCTCTAAATGAGTACTAGAAACTTCATCGATATGCACATATGATTTCTTATTGCTCTTTTCTAAAAACCGTAAAGATTCATTGTAGGCAATTCTATACATCCAAGTATGTAAGCTGCTTTTTTCTTGAAAATTAGCAATACTTTTATATACTCTAATAAAGGTATTTTGTAAAACATCATCTGCGTTTTCATGTGTAATTACAATCTTACGTATGTGCCAATATAAACGTTCTTGGTAGACGTCAAGCAACTCACTAAAAGCAACTTCTTTTAGTGTAGCATTCTTTAACTTTTTAACAAGTACTGCCTCTTTATTCAAGTATTTTTATAGTTATATGCTATTCTTTGACCCTTAAATATCTAAATAGTTTGATGAATTTATAAAATAAAATTAACTTCTTATAATTATATAGATTTTATAAATAGGTTTATCAATTATTATGCATCCATTTATTTTAAAAATTTTAGAAACATTTGTACATTTATGTTCAAATTTAATTTCTGAATTATAGCAAATGAAAATCATTGTTTCTCCAACAAAATCTTTAGACTTCGAAAGCAAAGCATCTACAAACTTTTTTACGCAACCCCGCTTTTTAGAGCAATCTAAAAAATTGAACACAAAATTAAAAACACTTTCTAAAAATGAAATTGGTAATTTAATGAGTATTTCTGAAACCTTATCTCAATTAAATTATGAGCGAAACCAAGTTTGGGAAACTCCGTTTACAAAAAAAAATGCTAAACAAGCTGTATATTCTTTTACGGGTGCAGTTTTTAAAGGGATTGATGTAAACTCTTTAAGTGAGGAGAAAATACCTATATTACAAGATAAATTGCGCATTTTATCTGGCTTGTATGGTTTGTTAAAACCTTTAGATTTGATACAGCCGTACCGCTTAGAAATGGGAACGAAGTTAAAAATTGGAAACACACAAAACCTTTATAAATTTTGGAATGATGAGCTTGCAAATTCTTTAAATGAAGAGCTAAAAGAGGGTGAGCTATTAATAAACTTAGCAAGTGCAGAGTATTTTAAAGCACTACCTAAAAAGACCTTAAAAGTGCCCATGATTACCCCAGTTTTTAAAGATTTAAAAAATGGACAATATAAAATTGTAATGACGTACGCAAAAAAAGCACGTGGGTTAATGGTGCGTTACATTATAGATAATGAGGTAAACACAATAGAGCAACTAAAAGAATTTAATAAAGATAATTATCGTTTTTCTGATGAATTGTCTACTGCAACAGAATTGTTATTTACACGTTAAAAGTGCAGCTTCTATAATATTATTTTAATATTTAACCACAAACTGCTACTAAAAACTAAACTGTAAAAAATTAGCTAATTCTTCATCTTGTGCATCACCCAAGTATGAGGCGCCGTAACGGCAAATAATATTACAAATACCACAGTAGCTAGTAGCTTTATTTCTGGCAATAATTGATACAATAATAAAAGGCCTACAATACTAATTACCCAATAAATTAGGGCCTTTTTTACGTATGAAAAAGTATTTTCCTTGGTTAAACTTCCAGATATAAATTCTATTTGATGAATTATTGACGGTATAGAGTGCCAAAGAATAAAATAAATAGCAAAACCTAAAATTAAGGAAGAGGTATTAAAAACAAGAAAAAGTAAAACCAAATAAAGCAACTCTTTTAAAAATAGTATTGCCTCGTTTCTTTTCATTAGCACTAGATATGCACTTCCTAACCCTAAAAATATAGCACTCGTAATTAAAGTAATCTCTATTTCAATCTTAGAAAAGGTAAGTCCTGTTAGTTCTTTCATTATAATATCTACATCTGCAATCGATTGATAAAAAAGTAAAGAAAAAATAAAGAGACCATACGCTAAAAAGTATATCGTATTAAAGAAAAAATTTACATTTATTTTATGGCTAAGGTGTTCCTCACCAAAATGATATGCACTTAAAACAACAAATAAGATAATTGCAATAAAAGAACTAGAAAAATAAATTAAAACACATAAAAATATGATACCTATATATATGACAAGGTTTTTTATAAGAGATTTATCTTTCTTTTCCTTGGTTGATAAAATTAATAAATCATTAGCACCGTGTAAGATACCAACCGAAATAACCATGATATAGGCTAAGAAATCTTCTACGACCTCTCCAAACTGAATACTTACCCAAAACAAGAAAACTGTAAAGAAAAGCATGAAATTTTCGTAATTTCTAATAAATTTTACATTCATACTGCAAACTTAATAATTTTATTCATATATTTGGTTTAATGTTTATACAATAACGTTGAACAATTAATTACTAACTTAAATTTTTAACAATGAATTTATCATTAAATTTTTTATCAGTTGCTAAAATGGCAGCAGACGATTATGTTGGATTTACATTTTTTGTAGGATGTATGGCTATGATGGCAGCATCTGTGTTTTTCTTCTTATCAATGAATAGTTTTGACAAGAAATGGAGAACTTCAATTCTTGTATCTGGTTTAATTACCTTTATTGCAGCAGTACACTATTTTTACATGAGAGACTATTGGGCTTCTACAGGAGAATCTCCAACTTTCTTCCGTTATGTAGATTGGATTTTAACTGTGCCATTAATGTGTGTTGAGTTTTACTTAATCTTAAAAGTAGCAGGAGCAAAAAAATCTATGATGTGGAGATTGATCTTCTTATCTGTAGTGATGCTTGTAACTGGTTATATTGGAGAAACGTTAGACAGAGACAACGCATGGTTATGGGGATTAGTTTCAGGAGCAGCGTACTTTGTAATTGCTTATGACATTTGGTTAGGTGCTGCCAAAAAATTAGCTGTAGCAGCTGGTGGAGCAGTATTAAAAGCTCACAAAGCTTTATGTTGGTTCGTATTAGTTGGTTGGGTAATTTATCCAATTGGTTATATGGCTGGAACTCCAGGATGGTACGAAGGTATTTTTGGAGGTATGAACTTAGATGTTATTTATAACATTGGAGATGCTATTAACAAAATAGGATTTGGTTTAGTTGTTTACACTTTAGCTGTAAATAGCTCAAACGATTAATTAGATATTGATTATTGATTAGTCAAAAAAATCCCCAAGAAATAATTTAGACCTATTCTTGGGGATTTTAAATTTAAGTGTAGTTATTTATAATAACTATTTCCTAATAGTAATTACTTCGTTTTAAAAGGTAAATATGGGCTTTTTATCCAATTTACTAAACTAGAAATAATACTATAGAAAAATTTATAGATTGCTAAAGAAACATAAAGTTTAGCTAAAACTACAGCTACTCCCACATATTCCCAAACAACAGAATAAAATCCATTTAGGCTCCATGCTTCTCCAGCAGCCATTGTAGGATCCCAGTTTGTCCAATCATTTGCCAAAATATTCCCTAAAAACTCAAGGTGTAAAGCATTTGCTAATTCTGCAGTTGCAGCCATTGGTAAAGCATAAGCATAGGCAATATTAGAAGTCCATTCTGTAGAAAAATCTCCAGAAATATTCATTGTTGTTACCCATGATAATGTCATAGCAAAAGCACCAAACAATGCAACTAAGGCAGCAACGTGACCAAAAACTTTAATATTGGCAATTGCTAAATCTTTAAAAATAAAATCTATCGTACCACTTTTAGAGGACGCTAAGCTATCTCCTGCTGCTCTTATTACTTGAGAAATAGGAAATGCTGCATACACCCAAATAAGCATAGAAAGAATATTTGCCAAAATGTCTAATTTTTCTCCCATACCACCAGACCAAATAGGTGACAGTGTAACCATTAAAGAGGCTAACAATACTAAAAGGGCAGAAATACTGTAAAACTTACCTACCCACTTTGGGATGTTTCCTTCTGAATTTTCAACAGATGCATTAAAAGTGTTTCCTGGTAACTTAGAATTGATCATTTGAGGTAGATCAATTAACTTGTTTAAAATTTTTTCCATTATAAATATTTATTGATTAGTTTATCAATGATACAAATAATTAACTAATTAACAATATATTAAATTTTTAACACAGTTATTATCATATTAATAAAATGAATAATTTAAAATTATCATTATCACAATTTACTAGTACTAATAGTACTTAAGAGCGTTAATTTGATCTTTGTGAATTTTAAATTAGCCTGTTCATAACTTATTATTATTAAATTTTATAAAAATCTGATAATGAGACTTTTTAGCAAATTTTAATTCCTTTTTAGAATGTTTTATATTTCTAACAATCTGCCAAACCAACATTAATTGCCAAGCCACCTTCTGAAGTTTCTTTATAGTTTTTGTGCATATCTTTTGCAGTTTCCCACATGGTATCAATAACCTTATCTAAGGGAACTTTAACATCTTTTGGATCTGTTTCTAATGCCATTTCTGCCGCATTAATTGCTTTAATTGCACCCATTGCATTTCTTTCTATACAAGGTATTTGCACTAAGCCTCCTATCGGATCGCAGGTTAAACCCAAATGATGTTCCATTGCTATTTCTGCAGCAACTAAAGATTGAGCTGGCGTGCCACCTAATAATTCTGTAAGCCCTGCAGCTGCCATGGCAGAAGAAACTCCAATTTCTGCTTGGCAACCACCCATTGCTGCCGAAATAGTTGCATTCTTTTTAAAAATACTACCAATTTCACCCGCAGTTAATAAGAATCTTTTAATATGACTAAAATCCGCTTCATGATTCTCTATTACTAAATAATACATTAAAACTGATGGAATAACACCTGCACTTCCATTTGTTGGTGCCGTTACCACTCTTCCTAAAGCCGCATTTACTTCATTTACAGAAAGAGCAAGACAGCTTACCCATTTTAAAATTTCTCTAAATTTTACCTCCGTGCTTCTTATGGCAGTAATCCATTCTTCTAGGTTATTATATGTAGTATCTTTAATTAATTTCTGATGTAAAGAAAAAGCCCTGCGTTTTACATTTAAACCTCCAGGAAGTATTCCTTCTGTATGACAACCTATGTGCATACATTCTAACATTGTTTTCCAGATTCTATTTAATTCAAAATCTATCTCCTCGGCAGAACGCAATTCCAACTCATTTTTTAAAACAATATCAGAAATTAGTAAATTATCTTCTTTGCAATATTCTTCTAATTGAAAAGCTCTATTAATAGGATATGGAAAATTCTTTTTAGTAATTTCTATTTCTTCTTCAAGATGGTTGTTTTCTTGTACAATAAAACCACCGCCTATAGAGTAATAAGTTTCCGTAGAAATTTCTTTACCCTTAGAAAAGCCCCTAAATTTAATTCCGTTTGCATGGAAAGGTAAAAAACCTTGATTAAAAACAATATTTTCTACAGAAAAAATAATTTCCTTCTCATTATTAAAGTTTAGTCTATTTGTGCTTTCAATTTTATTGGTAATACTTTCGATATCATTTATTTTAATATACTCAGGATCGGTACCACTTAAACCCAACAAAACTGCAAAATCTGTTGCATGCCCTTTACCTGTAAGTGCAAGAGAACCAAATAAGTCCACTCTAATTCCGTCTATTGCTTCAAAAACGGCAATATCCTTTAAGGTTTGTATCCATTTTTGTGCGGCCCTCCAAGGGCCCAGTGTGTGAGAACTAGACGGGCCAACACCAATCTTAAGCATATCAAAGACACTAATAAATTGCGACATTCGTAAATATTTTTAAAATATATCCCGTAAATGTAAAAAATCCAGCACAATTAGCTGGATTTTTTTATATAATTCAATAAAATATTTTTACATTCCGTAAATAGATTCTTTGTCAAACTTTTTAACGAGCATGTAGTAAACTACTGCTCTATATTTTTTTCTTTCAGACTTTCCTATTCTCTTCATTACCTCGGCTATACCAGCATCTAATTCTTCACTATCTGCCATTCCTAATTTTTTAACAGTCGCCAATTCTTTTGCATCAGAACCAGAAACAGTCTCTGCGTCTAGTTTATAAATAGATGGCCCCAAACCTTTTGTTACTGCCGTTAATAAATCAGAATTAAAACGCAAATCTTTGTCGTCCATAAATTTCTTGTATAAAGCTACTTTTTCGTCAAACTTACTCATTTTTTTTTAAATTTATTTATTCATATAAAGTTGTAATGCTAAAAGAATAGATCTAAAACTCACATACTTCTCGCTATACTGTAGACACTATTTATGTCAACATGTCACATAATTAATAACAAAATAAAGTAAAACTGACATTTTTCTTCAAAAAAGTAGTTGGCACACAGTTTGACTAGTATTAATTGTAAAATTGAATTTTTAAAATATTAAAATAAATATTATGAGTAAAATAATTGGAATAGATTTAGGAACAACAAATTCTTGTGTTTCTGTAATGGAAGGTAATGAGCCAGTTGTAATTCCTAATTCAGAAGGAAAAAGAACTACACCATCTATTGTTGCCTTTATTGAAGGAGGAGAGCGTAAAATTGGTGACCCTGCTAAAAGACAAGCGGTAACAAACCCAACAAAAACAGTTTATTCTATTAAACGTTTTATGGGGAACAAATTTTCTGAGTCTTCTAAAGAAGCAAGAAGAGTTCCTTATAAAGTAGTTAAAGGAGATAATGATACACCTAGAGTAGATATTGACGGTCGTTTATACACACCTCAAGAAATTTCTGCAATGGTTTTACAGAAAATGAAAAAAACTGCAGAAGACTATTTAGGAACTGATGTTACTGAAGCAGTTATTACTGTACCAGCATATTTTAACGATGCACAACGTCAAGCTACAAAAGAAGCTGGTGAAATTGCAGGTTTACAAGTAAAAAGAATTATAAATGAGCCTACTGCTGCTGCATTAGCTTACGGTTTAGACAAGTCTCATGACGATAAGAAAATTGTTGTTTTTGATTTTGGTGGAGGAACGCATGATGTTTCTATCTTAGAATTAGGAGATGGTGTTTTTGAAGTATTAGCTACAGACGGAGATACTCATTTAGGTGGAGATGATGTTGATGAAAAAATAATTAACTGGTTAGCTGAAGAATTTAATGCTGAAGAAGGAATGGACTTACGTAAAGACCCAATGTCTTTACAACGTTTAAAAGAAGCTGCAGAAAAAGCTAAGATTGAATTATCTAGTACAGCATCAACAGAAATTAACTTACCATATATTACAGCTACCGCTAGCGGACCAAAGCACTTGGTAAGAACAATGACAAAAGCTAAATTTGAAGCTTTAATTGATGATTTAGTAAAAAGAACAATTGCACCTTGTAAGAAAGCATTAAAAAATGCAGATTTAACAATTGCTGATATCGATGAAATCGTATTGGTTGGTGGATCTACAAGAATACCTGCTGTACAAGAAGCTGTTGAAAAATTCTTTGGAAAAACGCCAAGTAAAGGTGTAAACCCTGATGAAGTTGTTGCTTTAGGAGCTGCAATTCAAGGTGGTGTTTTATCTGGAGATGTTAAAGATGTATTGTTATTAGACGTTACACCTTTATCTTTAGGTATTGAAACTATGGGGAATGTTTTCACAAAATTAATTGATGCAAACACAACAATTCCTACAAAAAAATCTCAAGTATTTTCTACAGCAGTAGACAATCAACCATCAGTAGAAATTCACGTTTTACAAGGTGAAAGAACGATGGCTGCAGATAATAATACAATTGGTCGTTTCCATTTAGATGGTTTACCTCCAGCACAAAGAGGAATTCCTCAAGTTGAAGTAACTTTTGACATTGATGCAAATGGTATTATTAAAGTTTCTGCTTTAGACAAAGGAACTAACAAGTCTCATGAAATTAGAATTGAAGCTTCTTCTGGTTTATCTGAAGAAGATATCGCTAAAATGAGACAAGAAGCAGAAGAAAATGCTGACGCTGATAAAGCTGCAAAAGAAACTGCAGAAAAAATTAACGAAGCAGATTCTATGATTTTTCAAACAGAAAAGCAATTAACTGAATTTGGTGACAAATTATCTGAAGAGAAAAAAGCACCAGTTGAAGCTGCTTTAGTTGAATTAAAAGCTGCACATGCATTAGGTGATAATGCACTAATTGATACTGCTATGGCAACTATTAATGAAGTTTGGAAAGAAGCATCTGAAGAAATGTATGCTGCTGAGCAAGGAGCTGGAGGAGCTGCACAACAAGGAGAACCAGAAGCTAGTGATGCTCAAGGTGAAAATGTTGAAGATGTAGATTTTGAAGAAGTAAAGTAAGCAGCTTGTTAAATTTGTTTTACAAATAGAAACACAACGCTTATCTCTCCTTTAGAAGAGATCTCAAAATTAATTTGAAATTTATAAAACGTAATCATTTATTTGATTGCGTTTTTTTTATGTTTTAAGAATACTGTATATTTGAACATATAAAATTGATTGAAAAGTGAAAAAAAATATAGTGTTTTTACTGGTATCCCTTGCAATGATTTCTTGTAAAGACACAAAAAAAACATCTTTCAAAATAGGTGTTATATCAGACTGTCAATACTGCGATTGCGCCGTTAAATGGAATCGACACTATAAAAAAGCGCCAAATAGATTAAAAGAAGCTGTTACCACGTTAAATAAAGATACTCTTAATTACACTATTCATTTAGGAGACTTTATTGATAAAGGTTTTAAAAGCTTAGACAGTGTATTACCACATTGGCAAAAACTAAAGTCCAAATCATATCATGTTTTAGGTAACCATGATTTTGAAGTGAAAGACTCTTTAAAAACAGCAGTTATAAGTCGCTTAAACCTAAAAGACAGATACTATAGTTTCATTGAAAAAGATTGGCGTTTTATTATTTTAGACGGCAATGATCTCAGTTTTCATGGTGCTCTAACTAAAGAAAAAAAACAACAAACAGATTCTATTTTTAAGTTACTAGAAACAAACACATCTCTAAATATAAAAAAATGGAATGGTGGCTTTAGTTTTAAACAATTAAATTGGATACGGAAAGAACTAGAACTCGCAGTCAAAAACAATCAGAAAGTTGGCTTTTATTGTCATTTTCCAATTTTTCCGATAAATCAATATACAATTTGGAATAGAGAACAATTCTTAGCGCTTATAAAACCTTATAAAAATGTCAAAATATTTTTTAACGGTCATAATCATGAAGGTGCGTATCAAATGGAAAACAATGTACATTATTTTACCTTTAAAGGAATGGTAGACACAAAAGACACTTCTGCATTTGCAAAAGTTAATTTTAACAAAGACACAATTAGTATTGAGGGATTCTATAGAGAACAATCAAGAAAATTAGTAATTAAATAATTATTTTGAAAACCTATAACCAAACTAATTTTTTTAAACATACTTTCTCTGAGTTTCAACAAGTAGACAACTTTGAAATACCTGAAGATATTGGCTATAAAAGCAAGTCTGAAAGCGTCTATTTATATACGGAAGAAGGTGTTTATAGGAAATCAAATCATTGGGGCCGCGTTGCCAACTGTAGATGGAAATTGATAACAACTGCTAATTATAAAAATCAGCAGGTAGTTGTAGGTTTTGCAAAATGGGCAGATTTCTCTCCTATTAATTCAACCGAAAAAATATTTTACATTGCTATTAATTCTAAAGATAAAATAGCTAAAATTCAAGTTAAAAAAGAAAACAATAATCATAAATTATTTAGTTTTGCTGAAGCCCAGCAAAGAATTAAACAAATAACACATCTATTTAAAGATGATAAATGGGCAAACCATTTCGATTTAGAAATAGAAGAATTGCGCTTTAAAATTATTTCTGAATTTATAAATTCAGAAAAGAGTCTGCAAGAAATAAAGAAAAGCTTCAAATAATTTATAAGCGAAAAATACAACGTAAATTATAAAAAAATAAAACTTGGTATATTTCTTGTAAAAGAAAAAAAAAGCTTCAAATAATTGAATTATGAAAAAAATATTTTTATTAACATTCTTTACTCTCTGTGCAATACATCACTCAAAAGCACAGGAAGAAAAATTTAATTTAACGGTAAATATAGCAGGCCTAAATTCTAATGATGGTAATTTATTAGTTGGTATTTATAATAAAGAAGAATTTTTTTTAAAAAAACCTTTTCAAAGTAACATTGTAAAAGTTAAAAACAGCCAATCTTTAGTCATTTTTAAAAACCTCCCTAAGGGAATCTATGCTGTTTCATTTGTTCACGACGCCAATGATAATAAAAAAATGGACACTAACTTTATAGGAATACCTAAAGAAGACTATGGCTGTTCTAACAATGCAAAAGGCATTCTAGGACCCCCAAAATACAAGGATGCACAGTTTATTTTAGATGAAAATAAAACCATTCAAATAAAAATATAAGTAACTAATTAGCTTGTTTAAGTATTTTAGAGATCAACTCTTGTTTTGCTTTTTCATCATTTCCAAACAACCACTGTAAAGTATTGTCTTCCCAGATCTGATCGTATTGCGTCTGATTTATAATACTTCTTTCTTTAGCTAAGTCTAAAATTTTACCAGGATAAGAAGATTGCTCGTCATTTTCCATTTCCCCCAAAGGATACGGGTCATCTAATCCCATTAAAACCTGATTAGAGCCTTGTCTATCTATCATTAATTTTAATGAATCTGTGTCATGCACCAGCGTATCAAAAAAGATATTTGGGTGCCCAACTGCCTTTCTAGGGTGTGTTTTACCTTCAAATAAATCGGGTCTTCCATCAAAACCTTGAATTCTTCTTCCCAAATTCATTTGAGCTAATTGTCCGCCATGCGCAAAACAAGTTCTAATGTTCGGAAAACGCTCTTGCATGCCATTTAATGTATAAAAGTGATACGCATCTCCGCATTGTGCCAACATCCAAATTAAGTGAAAACGCCAATTGGTATTTTCTAATTTTATCATTTTATCGCCATCATAAGGATGAATTTCAATTGCCAATTTATACTTGTCTGCCAATTCGAAAATTCGATCATTCTCTTCATCAAAAACACAACGCCATTGCCCAATAGAATCCATAAAATGAGTAGGCAAACACAAAACTTTTAGACCTAATTCTTCTACACAACGTTTCATTTCATCTAACGCACCATATATAAAACCAGGATGCACCACAAAACCGCAAGTAAATTTATCAGGGTGCTCTCTTTGCACTTTTGCATTAAAATCATTCTGAAAACGCAGTGCTTTTTTCATTTCTTCTAAACGCAAACCGTTTCCATATAATTGAGAAAGGTTTAAAACAACCGCATGGTCAATTTTGTTTTTATCCATCCAAATAAGTTTTTCATCTAAGAAAAAGCTAGAATCTGTTACAGGCCGTTTCCAACCTTTCTGTAACATATGTTTGCGTTCATCATCTACCCAAAAAATCTCTTTATCCTTCATAAACGAAGGGATTTCTTCTGGATAGGGCAATAAATGTGAATGCCCGTTTATACGTAGTTTTCTATTCTCCATGGTTTCTGAATTTAATTTCAGTTTCTATGTCATTGTAGGGAATAATGACGGGGTAATTTGTCTATTAAAAACCTTCTTCAGCAAAAGTTATAATACGTTTTTATTTTCGTAGTGCTTTCTGTAATTGATACACTACTTAACTTTATTTGGTTTTTCCATCACCGTACCACAAGTGCCACAGGTGCATTTCTTCTTGTCTAAATAATAAGTGTCAAAAATTATTGGCATGTCTGTTTCAATATTATCCAATGCAAATTCCTCTCTATATAAAAGGTTTTCACAGTTTTCACAATACCATTCTAAAGCATCTAACATACCTTTAGAACGCGGATACTCTATAACCAAACCAACAGTGTTTTCTTTTCTTTGTGGCGAATGTGGCACTTTTGCTGGCAGTAAGTAAATATCTCCTTCATTTATTGCAACATCTATCATTTCACCTTTGGCATCAATAATTTTCAAAATCATATTGCCTTCTACTTGATAGAAAAACTCTGGTGTCTCGTTATAATGGTAATCTTTTCTATTATTTGGCCCGCCAACAACCATTACTATATAATCGCCATTGTCCCAAACTTGTTTGTTACCAACGGGTGGCTTTAATAAATGACGATGTTCATCAATCCACTTTTTAAAATTTAAAGGTTGTACTAGATTACTCATATTATTTCTATTTTAAATTTTTAGAGAGAAGATTCAAAAACTCTATAAAGTTAGTTAAAATTCTTCTAGTTCTAAAAACCTTAATTTTCATAAATATTTGGGCGTTCCCTAAAGGTCGGGCTTTTTGCACTCGCTTTTTATTCGTTCCTCACAAAAGAGCTCAAACAAATGCTTCAATCCCTAACGCAAAGTAGATAAATTTATAAACTTTTTGTTCTTCCACCATCAACAGGAACATTAATTCCGTTAATAAAACTTGCTCTCTCGCTTGTTAAAAACACAATTGCTGCAGCTACCTCTTCTGGCTCTGCAAAACGTTTTGCAGGCGAAGCATTTTTCATAGCTTCTGCAACGGCCTCAAAAGACTTTCCTGTCTTTGCAGCTTTGTTGTTTATAATTTCTTTTAAACGTCCAGTTCCTGTTGCTCCTGGCAAGACATTATTTACTGTAATTCCAAATTCACCCAACTCATTTGCCAATGTTTTAGACCAACTTGCCACGGCACCTCTAATGGTGTTAGAAACCCCTAAACCGTCTAAAGGTTGCTTTACAGAAGTAGAAATTATATTTACAATTCTACCAAAACATTGTGTTTTCATAAACGGTACCAAGGCTTGCACCAATACATGATTGCATTTTAAATGTTGAGTAAAAGCACTTTCAAATTCTTCAATTTTAGCATTAAATATAGGTCCACCTGCAGGGCCACCCGTATTATTTACTAAAATATGGAATTGCAATTCTGATTTTTCTAAAACCTCTTTTAAATCATTTGGCTTCGAAAAATCTGCCACTAAATAACCATGGCATTGCTTATCATTTGGCAGTTCTGCCAATACAGCTTTTAATTTTTCTTCATTTCTAGAGATTAAAGTAACATTTACCCCTTCTTCTGCCAATAATATTGCAGTTGCTTTTCCGATGCCCTGTGTACTTCCACAAACTAAAGCATTTTTATTTTTTAAGTTTAATTCCATATTTATGTAATTCTCACAAAGGCAAGAATCTGTTTTTATTTTGTTATCTATTTTATAGAGAATACTACCTACATAAGATTTACAACTAATGAACTCGTTTATTTTTCAATTACTTATTTATTCATATTGTATACAAATATTTTTTGCTTCTGTAAAAAAACGCAAAGCTTCAAAACCACCTTCTCTGCCAATACCAGAATCTTTTTGTCCGCCAAAAGGGGTTCTTAAATCTCGCAACATCCATGTGTTTACCCAAACAATGCCTGTTTGCAATTGTTTCGAGAACTGCAGCGTTCTGCTTAAATTGTTCGTCCACAAGGTTGCTGACAATCCGTATTTTACATCATTTGCCAATTGCAGCGCTTCTTTATCTGTTTTAAATGACATAATGGTCACTACAGGACCAAAAATTTCTTCTTGATTCAATCTGCATTTATTATCAAAAACCTCAATAATTGTGGGTTGTAAATAATAACCATTTTCACTTCCCTTCACAAGTACCTTACTTCCTCCAAAAAGAAGATTTCCACCGTCTTGTGCCGCAATATCTATATAATTTTTTACTTTTTCTAAATGTTCTTTAGAAACCAATGCACCAATATTTGTACTTTTTTTAGCCGGATTTCCAACTTCTAATTGCGCTACTTTTTCAATAAAATCTTTCTTAAATTTAGCATAGATTTTTTCTTCCACTAAAATTCTACTTCCGCATAAACAAATCTGACCTTGATTGGCAAACGAAGAGCGCACTGTAGTATCTAACATCTTCTCATAATTACAATCTGCGAAAATAATATTAGGATTCTTCCCTCCTAATTCTAATGATAATTTCTTAAACATTGGCGCCGCTATTCTTGCAATATCTGCACCTGTTTTTGTGCCACCAGTAAAAGAAATTGCCTTTATATTTGGGTGTGCTACAATTGCTTGCCCGGTAGAAGCTCCAAGACCGTGTACAATGTTTAAAACACCTTTTGGCAAACCAGCCTCTGTACAAATTTTACCTAATAAAAATGCGGTCATTGGTGTAATTTCACTTGGTTTTGCAACCACGCAGTTTCCGGCTGCAATTGCTGGTGCAATCTTCCATGTAAATAAATACAAAGGCAAATTCCAAGGAGAAATACAACCTACCACTCCTATTGGCTGGCGTAAAGTAAAGTTTACCGCATTTAAACCAACACTTTCGTGTGCTTCTGATGAAAACTGTGTAATTGCATTTGCAAAAAACTGAAAATTACTTGCAGCTCTTGGTATATCTACTTGCTTAGCCAAAAGAATTGGCTTCCCATTGTCTTTAGATTCTGCCTCCGCTAAAAAGTCTAACTTTTCTGAAATTAAGGTTGCTATCTTAGAAAGAATTTTACTTCTTTCTTCTAAAGTTGTAGCAGACCATTTTGGAAAAGCGGCAGCAGCGGCTTCATAAGATTTTTCTACATCTTCTGCTGTTGAGTTTGGTATTTTACCATATATTTCTCCTATTGCTGGATTGTAGTTGTCTAAATACTTTCCTTCAATTGGATCTATAAACTCTCCGTTGATGTAGTTTTTTATGTTCATTTCTTATCTATAAGGTTTAAAGAATTACTTTTTCTTAAACGCCGTTACCTTAATCTCTACTACCAAATCTGGATGCGGTAATTGATGCACCGCAACTGTGGTTCTTGTTGGCCCTGTTTCTTTGTCAAAAAACGCGGCATAAGCTTTATTATAGCCTGCAAAATCATTCATATTTACTAAAAACGTAGAAACGTCTACAACATCTTTTATACTTGCTCCAACCGTTTTTAAATTGGTGTCAATATTTTTTAAAACCTCTCTAGTTTGCGTTTCAGCATTTAGATATTTAGTTCCCATTTCATCTATAATATCTACTCCTGCAATGGTATTGTCTGCTCTTCTAGAACTAGTTCCTGATACAAAAATAAAATCTCCCACAACTTTTACATGCGGATACGCGCCTCTAGGTGTTACTTTTTTTTCTGACATAATTATCTTTTATAGTCCTGCTATTTTATCTTCTTCTAAAATAGTATTTGTTTCAATTTTCACTTGCTCTAAAATGACTTTCAACTCTTCTTTTGTCATGTCTAAATGTGTGTGAATGGTTGCATCTGCAATCATGTTTAATAATGCTTTGTCTTGCGCCCTTCCTCTATTCATGGCTTCATTGTAACCAATGTGTTCATTAAAAGTAACCAAAGAGTATTTCGATGAATATGCTGTTGGAAAGGTCTTCTCCAGATCCATCTCTATTTTTCTTTTCTCTTTAAAAAGCGGATTTGCAACATGATTTTTCATCTCATGAAAATTATCTATCGCTAAATCTGCAATGGCATCTGTATCTTTTTTTCTTGTTTTTTGATAGGCCTTAAAAACAGCTTCCCAATCTCTTAAATCTTGATCTAAAATTTCATCTAACACAAAAACATCTTCAAAAGAAGCATTCATTCCTTGTCCGTAAAATGGTACAATGGCATGTGAAGAATCGCCAATTAATAAGGTTTTATTTTGATAACTCCAAGGCGAACATTTTACAGTTCCTAAAGGCCCAGTTGGGTTGTTTATAAATTCTTCTTTTATATTAGGTATTAAAGCCAACGCATCTGGGAATTCTTTCTCAAAAAACTCTGTAATTTTTTCTTCTGAGGTTAAATTATCAAAATTAAATTCACCTTCATCATAACTTAAAAAGAGTGTTACTGTAAAACTACCATCCATATTTGGTAAAGCAATTAACATAAAATCGCCACGAGGCCAAATATGCAAATGCTCTTTACTTATTTGATGTCCTCCTGTTTTGTCTGCAGGAATCTCTAATTCTTTATACCCATGATTTAGATAGTTTTGAGAATAACTAAATAAGAATTTACGTTCAGATATATAACTTTTTCTTAAAGATGAACCTGCACCATCTGCACCAAAAATAACAGCTGCTTTAACTTCAAACTCTACTTTGGTATCATAGTCTTCAAAATGTGCAACAGTATTTTCTATATCTATATGTTTGCATTTTTTATTAAAATGAAGCGTTACATTTTTATGTGCTTCTGCAGCATCTAATAAAATTGCGTTTAATTCTCCTCGAGAAATAGAATTAATATACTCATTTTCTCTTCCAGAATACTTAGAAGAAAACGTATTTCCTTCTGTGTCATGCATTAATCTGCCAAACATGGGAATACAAATTTCTCTTGCCTTCTCTTCCATACCGCATAAACGCAATGCTTTTAAACCTCTATCTGATAATGCTAAATTAATAGACCTCCCTGCAGAAATATCGGTAGTCCTTAAATCTGGTCTACTTTCATATACCTCTACCTTAAACCCTCTTTGTGCAAGTCTTAAAGCGAGTAAACTCCCGCATAAACCCGCTCCAACAATTAGTACTTTATCTTTTTTATTCATTTATTAAAAGTATTCTTTATATATTCTTATAATCAAATTAATTATTATGAGAATAAAAATTATTGTTCCTGGAACATATACATATTTTCTATTCGCCTTTTTCATTTTTTCTTCTTGCTTATTTTATATTTTTTTAATCACTAAAACTAGACGAATAAAAAAACTGAAATAAATTCAGTTTAACTCTATTACAAAAGTGTTTGTAACAGAGTCACCATATTATACACATCCTCAAAACTTGTATACATTGGCACTGGTGCACATCGAATTACGTTTGGTTCTCGCCAATCTGTAATAATATGCTGTTCTGTTAATTTTTTATGCAAGCTTTTATCAGCATTTTTAACCTGAATAGAGATTTGACAACCTCTTTCTTTTGGATTTGAAGGCGTAATTATTTTTATTGCATCAGCAACAATCTCATTAATTAAAAACTCGAAATAACCTGTCAGTTTTTCTGATTTTTCTCTTAAAGCATCCATTCCAACTTCATCAAATAAATCTAAAGAAGCTTTTATGGCTGCCATAGATAATATTGGCGGATTGGATAATTGCCACCCCTCTGCACCTTCCATGACATCAAATGGCTGACGCATGTTAAACCGTGTTTCTTTATTATGATTCCACCAACCTGCAAAACGGGGCAAATCTTTATTTTTTGAGTGCTTTTCGTGCACAAATAACCCTGCCAAACTTCCAGGCCCAGAATTTAAATATTTATAGGTGCACCATGCTGCAAAATCGACTCCCGAATCGTGTAAATTTGGTTGTATATTTCCTGCTCCGTGTGCTAAATCAATTCCTACAATACAATTTTGTGAATGTCCTATTTCTGCAATTTTTTTGAGATTTAAAAACTGGCCTGTATAGTAATTTACACCGCCAATTAATAAAAGTGCAATTTCATCTCCTTGTTTAGAAACAAGGGTTTCTAAATCTTCAATATTTAATAAGTCTTCATTTTCTCTGGGTTTCCATTCAATAATATCATCCGCAGAAAAACCATGAAATTTTAATTGAGACTCTACAGCATACCTATCTGAAGGAAACGCATCACTCTCTATAAGAATTTTATATTTTGTTTTGGTAGGTTTGTAAAATGACACCATTAACAAATGAAGGTTTGTAGTAAGCGTATTCATTACCACCACTTCTATTGGCTTTGCACCTACTATTTTAGCCATTTTATCGGTTAATAATTCATGGTAATTCAACCACGGATTCTTCGCTTCAAAATGCCCTTCTACCCCTAAATTTGCCCAATCTTCTAATTCTTGATTGATATATTCTTTGGTTGATTTTGGCTGTAATCCGAGAGAATTCCCTGTAAAGTATAACCATTCATTTCCATTTTTATCTTTTGGGATATGAAATCGATTTCGTAAATAAGAAAGTGTATCTTCTTTATCTTGCTGTTTCGCAAATGCTAAATTATTTTGAAATTTCATCAACTAAAAAAATGAGTGTCCTCAAATATAAAACAATCTAATTTTAGAATTAAATTTAAATGAATAAATTACTACCTTTATTTTTTATGAATATAGAAAATTAAACTAATGAAATTATTAAATTACCCATATCTAATTGCTCTTATTCTATGCGCATCTTGCAATAACAACGCGCTTTTAAATAAAAACTTAGAAAGTGTACGTAAAAGTATAAAAGCAGATTATGCACCCGACAAGAGAGTTGCTGTTTTTGACATACAATTTAATTTTTCTGACAATAAAATGATTGCATCTGGATTGACAGATTCTAAAGAGGCATATCTTCAATTACTAGACAGTATAAAAGCTATGGAAATTACATTTACTAATAATATTCGTGTACTACCAGATACCGTTATTGGAAATAAAATGTTTGCTATCGCTAGAAATTCTGTAATTAATATTCGATCTGCACCCAAACATTCTGCAGAATTAGGCACGCAAGGGTTACTGGGCATGTCTTTAAAGATTTTAGATAAGCAAGGCGATTTCTATAGAATTCAAACACCAGATAGCTATATTTCTTGGGTTGATAAAGGTGGAATTGAGCGAATGAATAAAAAGGAATTTGATGCTTGGAACAGCGCTAAAAAAGTGATTTTCACGAAAAATATTGGGTATGTATTCGCTACAAAAAATAGCAACTCTGATATTATTTCTGACATTACTTTAGGCGGACTTTTAAAATATGTTTCTGAAGATGCAACTTTTTATGAAGTACAATATCCTGATAAAAGAATTGGCTTTCTTAAAAAAAGTGAAAGTTTTATGTATAAAAATTGGCTACAAAAACTACAAACTTCCAAAGAAAATATTGAAACGGTTGCCAAATCAATGAATGGTTTTCCTTACTTGTGGGGCGGAACTTCGTCTAAAGGAATAGATTGTAGCGGATTTACAAAAATGGTGTATTTAATGAATGGCTTTGTAATTCCTAGAGATGCTTCTCAGCAAATAAATGCTGGTAAAACGGTAGATATAAATCTAGATTTTACAACCTTAGAAAAAGGTGACTTATTATTTTTCGGAAGAGAAGCAACCACAGAGAAGAAACAACGTGTAGTGCATGTTGGCATCTGGCTAGGAAATGATAAAATGGAATTTATTCATACTTCTGGAAATGTGCACATCAGTTCTATGAATAAAAACGAGTTAAATTATGATAAAATGAATAAAAATAGATATTTAGGTAGTAAAAGGTATTTAGACGTTTCAGATGCTCTTATTATCAACTTAAAAGATAAAATGAAGCTGTAGTTCTTGCGCAGAGACTACTAGGGCATTTTTAATAAGTTTTCGTTAAAGGAGTAAATTATTTTCATTGAACTATTACAATAAAAAATTACTTGGCACTTCGTCATAATATATAAAAAAAGCCTTTCAATTAATTGAAAGGCTTTTTTTATATATACTTCTGTATTTTAAAGTCTAATATAAAACTCTAAACTTAATAGTTCCTTCAATTTTTCTTAATTTATCTAACACTTCTGTATTATATTCTTTATCTAAATCTGTAATTACATACCCAACAGTAGGGTCTGTAGATAAATACTGACCTGTAATATTTAAATTGTATTCTGCTAAAACCTTATTAATTTTAGCCATAACACCTGGTACGTTTTTATGAATGTGTAAAAAACGGTGTGCTTTTATTTGTCTTGGCAAACGAATATTAGGAAAGTTTACAGCGTCTACTGTATTTCCTGAATTTATATAAGCCATAATTTTACTTGGTACAAAGTCTGCAATATCTCTTTGTGCCTCTTCTGTACTTCCACCAACGTGTGGTGTTAGAATTACATTTCGTAATCCTTTTAATTCCGTATAAAAATCACCGTTTTTTGCTGGTTCTTCTGGATATACATCTACAGCAGCACCGGCTAATTTTCCGCTTTTTAAAGCTCCAACTAAAGATTCTATATTCACAACAAAACCACGAGAAAGATTTACCAAATGTGCACCATCTTTCATTTGAGAAATTTCTTTTTCTCCGAAAAAATTCTTGTTAGCAGCATTGTCATCAACATGTAAAGTAACTACATCAGACATTGCTAATAACTCAGACAACTCATCTATTTTAGTTGCGTTTCCTAAAGCTAATTTGTCTTCAACATCATAATAATAAACATCCATTCCTAGTGCCTCTGCTAATATTGATAATTGCTTACCAATATTACCATACCCAACAATTCCTAGCTTTTTACCACGAACTTCTCTAGAACCGGTAGCTGTTTTATTCCATTGGCCATTATGAATTTCTGTACTTCTTTGAAAAACACTACGCATTAGCATAATAATTTCTCCTATTGCCAACTCTACAACAGAACGCGTATTACTGTAGGGTGCATTAAAAACAACAACACCATTTTCTTTACACGCTTCTAAATCTATTTGTTTGGTACCAATACAAAATGCACTTACAACCATTAAGCGCTCTGCTGCTTCTACCACTCTTTTGGTTACGTTTGTCTTAGAACGAATTCCTAAAACATGTACATCTTTTATTTTTTCAATCAATTCATCTTCAGACAAACTTTTTGAAACTGTTTCTACTGTAAACCCATCTTTAGATAACTTTTTAAAAGCATCTGAATGTACATTTTCTAACAATAAAATTTTAATTCTGTTCTTGGGGTAAGAGATATTTCTTGGCAAATCGTTTATGTATAAAAATTCATCTAAATTAGGAGTAATATGATCTGCATTTTCTGTTGTCTTTTCTCTTGATACATTTTCTGTATAAGCAAAAAAGGTGTCTGCTATACCAGCCTCACGAGTAACATAATCGCTATAACCATCTCCAATAACTTGTATTTCTCCTTCTAAATTCATGTCTTTTAAACATTGAATTTTTCCGTTGTGTTTTGATAACGGGTTATGGGCATCGAAACCAATAATTTCTCCGTCTGCTGCAAATTCAAATGTATTTGCAAACACTCTTTCTGAGGGTATATTGTATTCTTTTACAATAGGGTCTATAAATTCTTTAAAACCGCAGGATATAACATAAATATTTTCTGCAAAATTTTCAAAAAATTCTTTATTACTTTCTATAGATTTAGAAACCTGCTTTTTTAAAGCGCTTACCAATTTACCTAAATCTGCTTTGTTCGCTTTTAAAAGTTGAATTCTTCTTTCTAAGGATTCTGTAAAAGAGATTTCGCCATCAATACCTAAATTAGTAATGTCTATAATTTCTTGAATTATAGCATTCTTATTAGGGTTGTTTGTTAATGTTATTTCTGCTAAAACATCTAAGGCCTCTACCTTTGTTAACGTACTGTCAAAATCGAAAACGTAACTTCTTTTTTTGGTATTCATCTTTAAAACCTTAGGTAATTTATGGACTGTAAATCTACAATTATAGTAGGGTTTAAGAAAGCAAATTTAAAGTTTTATGATAAATCTTGTAATTCACAGCAATATACTTGAAGTTGATAAAAAACCGCTATAAAACCGCTATAAATTATAGAATCCTAAAAGAAGTAACCACCAAATTATAGGTAAAGATTCTACCCAAAAAGAACTATAGAATTTAGATTGCTTCATTTTAGAACGCATTAAGAAAACTAAGGTTGTAAAAAAGAAAATCATAAATACGTTTTTAAAAACATCATTAGCGTTAATTGCATATTCTAATAATAAGGCAAAAATTAGGATTCCTAAACCCAATCTTTTTGTTCTTTGCACCCCTATTTTCTTCGGAATTGTCTGCAAAGAAATAGCATCATATTGCACATCTCTTATATCAAAAGGTAAAATTAAAACTACCACAATTAAAAACCGTTGTATACACAGTAGTATTACTCTTAAAGAAACTTCTCTACCGGCTTCTATTATAGGAATTAAAACTGTAAAACCAGCCCAAACAATTGCTACAACTATTATTTTTAGATAACTAACTTGCCTTAAATTTTTATGAAAACCACTTAAAAAAGGAACTGCATATAACAATGTTAAAAGCATAAAAGGAGCACTATAAATTAAAGAATTTAAAGATATTTGAGCCCCAAAATAAACAGCTGCTAAGAAACAGAAGAAAGAAAAAATTTGAATTACTTTTAAACCTTCTGTAAGACTTCTGTGATGCAGTTTTGCAACTCCTGCATATTTTACAAAATTATAACCTGTAATTGTTCCGAAGAAAATAAAACAGTTAAAATGTGCTTGGTAATCTAGCTCAAAGTACTGTTCTGTAAGTCTTACAAGCGCATAAACCGCTAAAGCTACGTGAACACTAGCATTAATATAAAAATTAAAAAATAATTTGAAAAACTTCATAAAACAAAAATAACCTTTCTGTTGATAACATTTGTTTTTAGTTAATAATTAACCCCAAATAATCCGAATTAGACGCCCTAATATTTTTTTTAATCCTTATTTTTGATGTGTCGGAAATTATTGTTTTTTGGCGAAATAAATTAAACCCTAATTTGATTGGAAACAATCTTATATAAAATTGAATAAATGAATACAAATTCGTTTCAGCGCAGACATATTGGGCCAAGTAATGTGGAGCAATCAAAAATGCTAGCAAGTATTAAAGCTAAAGATTTAGAACAGTTAATTGACGAAACTGTTCCAGATAATATCCTTTTAAAAAGTCCTTTAGACTTAGAACCTGCTATGAGCGAATATGAATATTTAGCACATATAAAAGAACTTTCAGAAAAAAATAAAGTATTTAAAAGTTACATTGGCTTAGGCTATAACGAGGCAATTGTGCCTAGTGTAATTCAGCGTAATATTTTAGAAAACCCAGGCTGGTATACCGCTTACACACCTTACCAAGCAGAAATTGCACAAGGTAGATTAGAAGCATTGTTAAACTACCAAACAATGATTTGTGATTTAACAGGCATGGAACTCGCAAACGCATCTCTATTAGATGAAGCAACCGCGGCTGCAGAAGCAATGACTTTGTTGTATGATGTTAGAGAACGTGCAAAGAAAAAAGCAGGTGCAAAGAAATTTTTTGTGTCTACTGAAATTTTGCCACAAACACTAGCTCTTTTACAAACAAGATCTACGCCTATTGGTATTGAGTTAGTAATTGGTAATCATGAAGAATTTGATTTTTCAGATGATTTCTTTGGAGCAATTTTGCAATACCCAGGAAAATTAGGATACGTTTTTGATTATGAAAGTTTTGTAAAAAAAGCTAACGAAAATAATATAAAAGTAGCAGTTGCAGCAGATATTTTATCTTTAGTAAAATTAAAATCACCCGGAGAATTTGGAGCATCCGTGGTGGTTGGAACTACACAACGTTTTGGTATACCTTTAGGTTATGGTGGGCCGCATGCAGCTTACTTTGCAACCAAAGAAGCATATAAAAGAAGTATTCCAGGAAGAATTATTGGGGTTACCAAAGATAAAAACGGCAAACGCGCTTTAAGAATGGCGCTACAAACTAGAGAGCAGCACATTAAGCGTGAAAGAGCTACTTCTAACATTTGTACTGCACAGGTTTTATTAGCAGTTATGGCAGGAATGTATAGTGTTTTTCATGGTAAAAACGGAATTCAGTTTATTGCAGATTCTTTACACAACAAAACCATTACGTTGGCAAATGCTTTAAATACTTTAGGTATTGAACAAACAAATACTTCTTATTTTGACACTATTTTGGTGAAAGCTGATGCTCAAAAAATAAAAGCTGTTGCTGAAGCAAATAAAATAAACTTCAACTACATAGATGACAATACGTTGTCTATATCTGTAAATGAAACTGTTGGTTTAAAAGAACTAAATGCTATTGTTACTGTTTTTACAGAAGCTTTAAATTTAGAAGCTACAACAATTTCTGTTATTACTGAAGGAAGTACAATTCCTAAAAATGCACAAAGGAATACTTCATTTTTAGAGAATGAAATTTTTAACACGTATCAATCTGAAACAGACATGATGCGTTATATAAAGAAATTAGAACGTAAAGATTTAGCCTTAAATCATTCTATGATTTCTTTAGGCTCTTGTACTATGAAATTGAATGCAGCATCAGAAATGTTGCCTTTAAGTAATCCGCAATGGGGAAACATACATCCTTTTGTGCCTTTAGATCAGGCCGAAGGATATCACGAAGTTTTACGAAAACTAGAACATCAATTAAATATTGTTACCGGTTTTGCTGGTACTTCTTTACAACCAAATTCTGGGGCACAAGGAGAATTTGCTGGTTTAATGACCATTAGAGCATACCATTTATCAAATAATGATTCTCATAGAAATATTTGTATAATTCCTGCTTCAGCACATGGTACAAATCCGGCTTCTGCAGTAATGGCAGGTATGAAAGTAGTAGTTACTAAAACCGCAGAAAATGGAAATATAGATGTAGATGATTTGCGTGAAAAGGTAGCTTTGCATTCAGATAATTTAGCTGCTTTAATGGTAACGTATCCTTCTACTCATGGTGTTTTTGAGAGTGAAATTCAAAATATTACCAAAATTATTCATGATAATGGCGGGCAAGTATATATGGATGGTGCAAATATGAATGCACAAGTTGGTTTAACAAATCCTGCAACAATTGGTGCAGACGTGTGTCACTTAAACTTGCACAAAACATTTGCAATTCCGCATGGTGGCGGGGGTCCTGGAGTTGGTCCAATCTGTGTTGCGCCACAACTAGTACCTTTCTTACCTTCAAATCCTATAATTAAAACTGGTGGCGAGCATGCCATTTCTGCTATTTCTGCTGCGCCTTGGGGCTCTGCGTTAGCGTGTTTAATATCGTACGGTTATATTACAATGTTAGGTTCTAAAGGGTTAACAGATTCAACAAAAATGGCTATTTTAAATGCAAATTACATAAAAGAGCGTTTAGATGGCTATTACCCAACTTTATATACAGGAGAAAAAGGACGTGCAGCTCACGAAATGATTATTGACTGTAGAGATTTTAAAAACAACGGAATTGAAGTTGTAGACATTGCAAAACGTTTAATGGATTATGGTTTTCACGCACCAACAGTTTCTTTCCCGGTTAGTGGAACAATGATGATTGAGCCGACAGAATCTGAAAGCTTAGCAGAATTAGATCGTTTTTGTGACGCCATGATTGCAATTAGAGAAGAAATTAAGAATGCTGTAAAAGAGGATGAAAACAATCCGCTTAAAAACGCACCACATACGCAAGAAATGTTAACTGCAGATGATTGGACGCTAGCTTACACAAGAAAACAAGCAGCATTTCCTCTAGCTTATATTGCAGATAATAAATTCTGGCCAACGGTTAGAAGAGTTGATGATGCTTATGGTGATAGAAACCTAATTTGTTCTTGCAGCCCGATAGAAGATTATATGTAGTAGCTAATACTCCTTAAATGTATAATTGTAAAAAGTTAAAACTGCTACTAAATACTGAACAGAGTTCAATATTTAGTAGCAGTTTTTTTTTGTTTTAATAAAAGCTAATTACTTCTGCTCTAAATGCTCTTCAATATCTGCAATATGATGTTGTAATGCTTGCGCAGAAATTTGTATTTCTTTAATTAATAACGCCAAAGAGACAATTAGTAAAATAAGTGCAAAACCAAATAAATAAATGGCTATTATTTGCTGATTTACATAAATTAAAAACATAGTTAACACGCAGCAAAGTAGACTAGAAATACCAAAAATCTGCATCCATCTTGTTAAGTTTAAACGTATTTTTAAATTTTTGATTTGCCTTAAAAGAGAGACTTGTTTTTTTTCCAAATAAATATCATGTAAATTTCTAATAACAGATGCATACGCCAAAAAACGATTGGTGTACGCAAGCATAATTAGTGATATTGCAGAAAATAAAAGTGCTGGTGTTGTAAGTGTAAGTTGTTCCATAGTTTACTGCAAAATTAATTAATATTTTCTACTTTAAATCTATAATTTAAATTTTCTGTATTTTTGATTATATGAAAAAAATAATTTACCTCATAATAGTACTTTTTAGCTTTATTTTGAATGCTCAAAAACTCCCTAAAGGCTTTGTTTACTTGAAAGACATAGCTCCAACTATTCGAATTGAACTTCGTTATTTTTCTAATCAAAATTTTATAGGAAAACCAATATCGGGATATAAAAGGAACTGTTTAATTATAACGGAAGAAACAGCCAAATCGTTAAAAAAAATTCAACAGAAATTATTACAAAAAAAAATGAGTCTAAAAATATTTGACGCTTACAGACCACAACAAGCAGTAAATCATTTTGTAAGATGGGCAAAAGTATTGAACGATACTTTAATGAAAAGCCAATATTATCCAAAGGTTAAAAAATCGAATCTTTTTAAAAAGGGGTATATCGCCTCAAAATCTGGTCATTCTAGAGGTAGCACAGTAGATTTAACAATTATAGATACCAGAACAGCTAAAGAACTAGATATGGGAAGTACTTATGATTTTTTTGGTGTAGCGTCTCACCCTAAGTATAAAAATATATTAAATCATCAAAAAAAGAATAGAATGCTATTGCGTAAAGTTATGTTAGCCAATAATTTTAAACCCTATGAAAATGAATGGTGGCATTTTACATTAAGAGAAGAACCTTTTCCGAATACTTATTTTAAATTTCCAATAAACTAAAAATTAACAAATTCTTTAGGCTCACATTTTAAATCGGTATTATATTTGCTTGAAAATGGACAGTAATTAATTATAAATGAAACAAACTATTCAAATTTTCACTTTTTTAATCTGTATTTTAACTACAACAAACTTTGTTGCTCAGTTAGATAATACTAATGGTACCAATAATAAAGGAAAAATTAAAGCAGTTATATTAAATAACAACAATGTCTTAGAAAAGCCAACAGCTGTTGACTTAAACGGAACGGAAGGCTTTAAAAAGGCATATAGCAAAGAGCAAGAAAAATTAAAAGAAAAGCAAAAAGAAGAAAAGTTAAATAATAAAGGTATTCTTTCTAAAAAAAAAATGAGTGAAGCCCGTTTTTTAAAAGCATTTAAAAAAATAAATGGCCAATATATTTACCCCATAATAGATCAAGACTTAGGTAGCTTTAGAACAAATTCTAGCAGTGTAAATATTATTTGTCGAGATTTTCAGTATCCAGACGGAGACAGAGTGACTATTATGATAAATAATATCCCCGTTATAACGAATATTGTTTTAAAACAACAATACCAAAGTTTCATGCTACCTCTAGAGATCGGTATTAATAAAATCTCTTTCGTAGCGCTAAATCAGGGTAGTTCTGGCCCAAACACTGCAGCCTTTAAGGTTTATAATGATGCAGGCATACTTCTTTCCTCAAATGAATGGAACTTAGCAACAGACGCAAAGGCCGTATTAGTCATTGCAAAAGACAAATAAAAGAGTAACGAAAACGTTTAAGTTAAATGTGTAAAATCATTTTTTTTTATTCTATTTAAAACAACTATTTTTGTATTAAGATTGTTACAAAATTCAAGAAAACAAAAACAATAAACAATTATTATTAGAATGAAAAAAATAACCAAACAAACCTATTTAGATTGGTATAAAAACATGTTTTTCTGGCGTAAGTTCGAAGACAAACTTGCTTCTGTTTACATTCAACAAAAAGTAAGAGGTTTCTTGCACTTATACAACGGGCAGGAAGCTATTTTAGCTGGTGCATTGCATGCAATGGACTTATCTAAAGATAAAATGATTACTGCTTACAGAAATCATGTACAGCCAATTGGTATGGGAGAAGATCCTAAAAAGGTAATGGCAGAATTATATGGTAAAGTTACAGGTACCTCTAAAGGAATGGGAGGTTCTATGCATATTTTTTCTAAAGAATTTCGCTTTTACGGAGGTCATGGAATTGTAGGTGGACAAATACCTTTAGGTGCTGGTCTTGCTTTTGCAGATAAATACAATGGTAGTGATGCTGTTACATTAACGTGTTTTGGAGATGGTGCAGCTAGACAAGGTTCTTTGCATGAAGCTTTTAATATGGCAATGTTATGGAAATTGCCAGTTGTTTTTATTGTAGAAAATAATGGGTATGCTATGGGAACGTCAGTAGACAGAACAGCAAACCATACAGATATTTGGAAGTTAGGTTTAGGATACGAAATGCCTTGTGGCCCTGTAGACGCAATGAACCCTATTAAAGTGGCAGAAGCTGTAGATGAAGCAATTCAGAGAGCAAGACGCGGAGATGGACCAACTTTCTTAGAAATGAAAACATACAGATACAGAGGTCACTCAATGTCTGATGCGCAACATTACAGAACAAAAGACGAGGTAGAAGAATACAAAAAAATAGATCCTATTACACAAATAAAGGATATTATTTTAGAGAAAAATTATGCTACTCAAGAAGAATTATCAGCAATTGATAAAGAAGTGAAGGCTATGGTGAACGAATGCGAGAAATTTGCAGAAGAGTCTCCGTATCCAGAAACTCAGCAAATGTATGATATGGTATATGAACAAAAAGATTATCCTTTTATAAGTTAAATTATGGCTACAGTTGTAAATATGCCGCGTTTAAGTGACACCATGGAAGAAGGTGTTGTTGCGCAATGGTTAAAGAAAGTTGGAGATAAAATTGAAGAAGGTGACATTTTAGCAGAAATTGAAACCGATAAAGCTACCATGGAATTTGAATCTTTTCACGAAGGTGTTTTATTATACATTGGAGTGCAAGAAGGTGAAACCTCTCCTGTTGATAAATTATTAGCAATTATTGGCGAAGAAGGTGAAGATATTTCCGAACATTTAAGCGGAGAAAAATCTTCTAATGAAAAGGTTGAGGAAATAACAGAAACTACAGAAGAAATAAAAGAAGATACTTCTTCTTCATCTGTTGCTGAAATACCTACAGGTGTTGAAGTAATTACAATGCCTCGATTAAGTGATACCATGACAGACGGTACTGTTGCTTCATGGTTAAAAAAAGAAGGAGACACTGTTCAAGAAGGTGATATTTTAGCCGAAATTGAAACAGATAAAGCTACTATGGAATTTGAATGTTTCTATGAAGGAACCATTCTATACATTGGCGTTCAAGAGGGAGAAACTGCCCCTGTAGATAGCCTTTTAACCATTATTGGCCCTGCAGGAACAAATGTTTCTGCTATTATTGCCAGCGGTGGTGCAAATGCTATTGTTAGTGCTAACGAAGAACCAATAGTCGCAAAAACTGAAAAGAAGGAAGGTAAAGTGGAAACAACAAAAACACCTGTTGCTAACCCAACTACAAATAATTCTGGTGGTCGTATTTTTGCCTCACCTTTAGCAAAGAAAATTGCTGCAGATAAAGGTATAAATATTGCAGATGTAAAGGGTTCTGGTGAAAACGGAAGAATCATTAAAAAAGATATAGAAAATTATATACCTATTGCCAAAATAGTTGAAGCTCCTGTTTCAAATACAGCACCTGTTGCTAGCTTTATTGCTACAGGGGAAGAAAAATCTGAAGAGATTAAGAATTCTCAAATGCGTAAAGCAATTGCTAAATCTTTAGGCAACTCTAAATTCTCTGCTCCAGATTTCAGTTTAAATATTGAAGTTGATATGGACAGTGCAATGGCTTCTAGAAAAACTATAAATTCAATTCCAGATACGAAGGTATCTTTTAATGATATGGTTGTTAAAGCCTGTGCAATGGCCTTACAAAAACATCCACAAGTAAATACTTCTTGGACAGATAATAACACCATTTACCATAGCCACATTCACGTAGGTGTTGCTGTTGCCGTAGATGATGGCTTACTGGTTCCTGTTGTAAAACATACCAACCAATTAAGCTTAACTCAAATTGGGGCAACTGTTAGAGATTTAGCAGGAAAGGCAAGAAAAAAGAAAATAAGTCCTGCAGAAATGCAAGGCAGTACTTTTACAGTTTCTAACTTAGGAATGTTTGGGATAGAAAATTTTAATTCTATCATAAACCAACCAAACTCTGCCATTTTATCTGTTGGTGCAATTGTTGAAAAACCTGTTGTTAAAAACGGACAGATTGTAGTTGGAAATACAATGAAATTGACTTTAACCTGTGATCACAGAACTGTTGATGGTGCTGTTGGAGCTCAGTTTTTGCAAACTTTAAAGACTTTTATAGAAAATCCGGTTACAATGCTAGCTTAAATTTTATAAAAACATAATTTATAAAAAGCTCGCACTATGCGAGCTTTTTTTTATCTATTCTATTTCATGAAAACACTAGAAGAAAAACTAAAAAACCCAGTTTGGTACTCCCTAAATGAAACACATCACAAGTTTCTTGTAGCATTTGATGGCGTTCAATTTTATGATCCAGAAATATCAAATTTTGGAGCTTTCTTCGATGCAACAAAAACAGCAAAAGCTTTAACAGCCTATGCAAAGTTAGCCGAAAATTTCTTTTTAGTTTCTGAAAACGAAGTTCCTACCATAGATAGCGACACCGTATACTTAGAAAAAAAAATTGATGGTTGTCAAATGGTTTTAGAACAGTTGGCATCTGTAGAAATTATAGAAAATATTGTGTTATTAACTAAAAGCTCTATTGATGAAATTTATGACTTAATATGGCTAGTAATGCCAGGATTTTATCGCAAGCGAGGTTTTGAAATGGGTAAATATTATGGTATTTATAAGGACAATAAATTAGTTTCAATTACCGGACAGCGCATGCAAACTGATGATTTTGTAGAAGTAAGTGGCGTTGTTACACATCCAGATTATACAAGAAAAGGCTATGCAAAACAGCTAATTGCGCACACAACTAAAGAAATTTTAAAAGAAAACAAGCTTCCCATTTTACATACAAATAAAGGAAACTCTGCAATTGCTCTTTACGAGAAACTAGGATACAAACTAACAAGAGATATGAATTGGTGGTTATTTAAAAGAAAATAAATATCTCTTTACACTTTATCTATTGAACACAAAAATGCCTTAAAATTTTTTTTAAGGCATTTTTTATATCGAATAATTAACTCGTTTAGATTACATCTTAGTGATTGTAGTCTTTGTAGAAATCTTCATATCTACTCCACCAGCACTAATAGCCATTTCTAGATTAACAGTATCTTGAATACCTGTTTCTATATCTACTACTAAATTTCCTTTTACGTCACCTTCTCCCATTCCCGAAACTAAACCTGCTACCTCTAAATAAACTTTACCATTCTCAATTTTAGAGACTGTATAAGAAGTCTTAACCGTCATGCCTTGCTGACTAGTTTCATCAGTCCAAGAAGTACCAACAGCAACCTCTTCTTTAGGATACTTTACACCTTTTGCTTGTTTTGTAAGCTGATCCATAGCAGGATTTGAAGGCTCAATTTTAGTTTCTAAAATTTCACCTTCCGTGTTCATTTTAGCAATAACAATCGATTTCATCATTGGGTTAAACTGCTGTTTCATCATTTTCCCCATTTCATCTAAGTCTTCATCTTTCATTGAAGAATCATAACTCATAACCATACCACCCTGAAGCATATTCATGTTAATTGCCTTAATCTTAGACTCTGTGGTAATAATAGCTCCCTCAACAGAAGTTATCACCATATCCATAGACATTTTCATATCTACGCCGCCCTGGGCTCCCATATCCTGAGATTGCTCTAACTTTACCTCTAGTACATCTCCTTTTTTATAATTAGCTCTTAACAACACAGATTCTTGCGAAGTAACATTTATAGTAACCGCTAACACAAATAAAAATAACAATTTTTTCATTTTTTTTTAAATTTTTAATTATAATACTAAAATAATTGAACCGTTTAAAATAAGCTAATAAAAATGATTTTTTTTGCTAATTAAAACTCTAACTTACTTAACAAAAAAAAACACTCGAAAAATTCGAGTGTTTTTACTAATTAAGTTTTTCTGTGTTAAAAGTCTTGATTCAAATCCCAAGCTTCTAAAATATCTTTTAATGTTTTAATAAACATGCCACCCAAAGCACCATTTACAACTCTATGATCATAAGAATGAGATACAAACATCATTTGTCTAATACCTATAAAGTCTCCTTCCGCTGTTTCTATAACCGCCGGTACTTTTCTAATAGCACCTAAAGCCAATATTGCAACTTGTGGCTGGTTAATAATCGGGGTTCCCATTACAGAACCAAAACTACCAACATTTGTTACGGTATATGTACCACCTTGAATTTCATCTGGCTTTAATTGATTGTTTCTTGCTCTGCCCGCTAAATCATTTACAGCCTTCGTCATACCAACTAAATTTAACTGATCTGCATTTTTAATTACAGGTACTATTAAATTTCCATCAGGTAATGCCGCAGCCATTCCTAAATTAATGTTTTTCTTTTTAATGATTGTATCTCCTTCTAAGGCAATATTAATCATTGGATACTTCTTTAAAGTAGCTGCAATTGCATGCATTAAAATTGGTGTAAAAGTTAACTTTTGCCCCTCTCTATTGAAAAAAGCATCTTTAACTTTTGTTCTCCATTTTACAATATTAGTAACATCAATTTCTATAAAAGACTGGACATGCGCTGCCGTTTGAACAGAATTTACCATGTGTTTAGAAACTAATTTTCCCATTCTAGACATTTCTATCACTTCGTCGTCTCCGTTTATAGATATAGGCGCTACTTTTTGAACTTCTTTTAGAACTGGTTTTAAAACCTTTTCTTCAACTACTTTTATTGTTTGTTCTTTTAGTGTTGATTTTCCATTTTTAAGATATAATAAAATATCTTCTTTATTTACTCTACCATCTTTTCCAGAGCCAGAAATAGTTTCTAGTTCTTTCATAGAAATACCTTCTGTCTGTGCTATATTTCTTACTAAAGGTGAGTAAAATTTACCAGAATCTGAATTTTTAGAAATTGGCGTTGCCATAACCTCTGCAGCCTTTTCAATTGTCTTTTCAACTTCAGTAACTTGGGCTTTACCTGCGCTTTCAATTGCAACATCTTCTCCTTCAATTTCAATAATAGCTATCGTTTCTCCTACCGCTACTACATCATCTATTTGAAACAAAACTTCTACCAAAGTTCCTTCTACTTCAGAAGGTACCTCAGAATCTACTTTGTCTGTAGCAATTTCTACCACAGCTTCATCTAACTCAATGGTATCTCCAACCTCTTTTAACCAAGAAGTTATGGTTGCTTCTGCAACACTTTCTCCCATTTTTGGTAATTTCAATTCAAATCTTGCCATTTACATCTCTTTTTACAGACTGCAAAAATACTAAAAAACGTTGACTGAAGCCTAATTTTTAATGCTAAAAATAGCGCTTAATAAAGTGTGTTTTTAAATTATTCGCAATAAAAAAGCTAAAAACAGATTATTTTAGTAAATAATCATGTTTTTAGCTTTAAAATTATTGATATATCAATAAATTAACTAAATCCAGTCTTGTGGTTTTGCTAAAATTGTTAAGAGTCTTTGTTCTTCAGAATCTTTTTCTGGTTGATGGTTGTACTTCCATTGCACAATTGGGGGTAAACTCATTAAAATACTTTCTATCCTTCCGTTTGTTTTTAATCCAAAAAGAGTCCCTCTATCATGCACTAAATTAAACTCTACGTACCGCCCTCTTCTTACTTCTTGCCAGTCTTTATGTTCTTTGGTAAATGCTAATTCTTTTCTTTTCTCAACAATAGGAACATAACTTTCTAAAAAGCTATTTCCTATTTCCGTTACAAAATTAAATCTATCTTGAATGGAGTATTCTTCTGTTTCCTTTTGATAATCGAAAAATAAACCACCAATTCCGCGTGCTTCATTTCTGTGTGAATTCCAAAAATATTCATCACAGGTTTTTTTAAACTTCGGATAAAATTCTAGATTGTGTTTGTCACAGGCAGATTTACAGACGTTATGAAAATGCGTTGCATCTTCATCAAATAAGTAATATGGTGTTAAATCTTGACCACCACCAAACCACTGTGTAACTACATTTCCTGCTTCATCATACATTTCAAAATAGCGCCAGTTGGCATGCACTGTTGGTACAAAAGGACTTGTTGGGTGTAAAACTAAACTCAATCCGCATGCAAAGAAATTTCCTTCTTTTACTTTAAATTGGTTTCTTAATACTTCTGGTAATTCTCCATGAACCGCAGAAATATTTACACCTCCTTTTTCAAAAACGCCTCCGTTTTCAATTACACGGGTTCTTCCCCCTCCACCTTCTTCTCTTTCCCAAATATCTTCTTCAAAATTTGCAATACCATCTACTGCTGCTATCTTAGTAGTAATTTGGTCTTGTAAGTTTTCTATATAAGCGTAGAATTTATTCTTCATTCTTTTAGCTGCTAAAAATGTGCGTTAGCGATTGAAATGACATCCTTTTTGCCTTTTTTTTGGGCAAAAAAATATAATGGAAAGCGCGACCTTTGGGTAACGCCCAAAATAATAGTATTCTTTTATGAAACTTTATATTCTTTTACTGCATCTACAAATGCTTTTGCATTTTCTACAGGAATGTTTGGTAAAATTCCGTGTCCTAAATTTACAATATACTTGTCTTTACCAAAGTCATTAATCATTTGGTGCACCATTTTCTTGATTTCTGATGGAGGAGACAACAATCTAGATGGATCAAAATTTCCTTGCAAGGTAATATTTCCGCCAGATAAATAACGTGCATTTCTTGCAGAGCATGTCCAATCTACACCCAAAGCAGATGCACCAGATTTAGACATATCTCCTAATGCAAACCAACATCCTTTTCCGAAAGCAATTACGGGTGTAAGATCTTTTAAAGCGTCTATAATTTGCTGCATATATTGCCAAGAAAATTCTTGGTAATCTACTGGTGACAACATGCCCCCCCAGGAATCGAAAAGTTGAACGGCGTTTACACCGGCTTCAACTTTTGCTTTTAAATAAGCAATTGTAGTGTCTGTAATTTTCTGTAATAAATTATGGGCAATAACTGGGTTTGTAAAACACAATTCTTTTGCTTTGTCAAAATTCTTAGAACCTTGTCCTTGTACACAATAGCATAAGATTGTCCATGGTGAGCCTGCAAAACCAATTAACGGAATATCGTCATTTAATTTTTCTTTGGTTGCTTTTATCGCCTCCATTACATACCCTAAAGATTCATGCACATCTGGCACTATTACACGATCTAAATCTTTCTGAGTACGAATAGGGTTTGGTAAATACGGTCCGAAATCTGGTTTCATTTGCACTTCAATATTCATTGCTTGCGGAATGACCAAAATATCTGAAAATAAGATAGCAGCATCCATACCATATCTTCTAATAGGTTGCACGGTAATTTCTGAGGCTAATTCTGGCGTTTGACAACGTGTAAAAAAATCGTATTTCTTTTTTATTACCTGAAACTCTGGCAAATATCTTCCTGCCTGACGCATCATCCAAACAGGGGGTCTGTCTACTGTTTCTCCTTTTAATGCTCTTAAAAATAAATCGTTCTTTATCATTGTATTTTTTTTAGACCTCATCAGTTTTAAAAACCTTTAATGCCTTGTCTTTAAATTTTACATTTTAGAAACGGCCAACATTGCTGTGTCTATCGCTTTTGCTATTTTTTTAATGTCCTTATTTGATATTGCTGAAGATAAAAACCAAGCTTCAAACTGACTTGGCGGCAAAAACACGCCATTTTTTATCATCTCCCAAAAGAAAATTGCAAACTTTTTAGTGTCTGAAGTTTGGGCTTCATCAAAATTAGTAACTTTTTCTTTTGTAAAAAAAGGATTCATCATAGAACCAAATCTATTTACTACTAAATCTACATTGTATTTTTTAGCCCTTTCTAATAGAATACCTTCTAAAATAGCTGCAGTTTCATTAAACTGATTGTATGGGTTTTGCCTCTTCAATTCTGTTAATGTAGAAATTCCTCCAGCCATAGCAATAGGGTTTCCACTTAACGTACCTGCTTGATACATTCCGCCTAAAGGCGCAACTTCTTGCATAATTTCATTTCTTGCTCCGTAAGCTCCTACAGGAAAACCCCCTCCAATTACTTTACCTAAACACGTAATATCTGCTTCAACACCTAATAACTCTTGCGCTCCGCCAAATTTAGAACGAAAGCCCGTCATTACCTCATCGGCAATTAATAAGGCTCCTTTACTTTTTAAATATTCTTTTAATTCTATTAAAAATTTATTCTGCGGAATTACGACTCCCATATTACCACAGATAGGCTCAATAATTACACCTGCAATATCATCATGCTCTTCGAAGTGTTTTTTTACACTTTCTAAATCATTATATGTTGCAATTAAAGTATTTTTAACTGCGCCTTCTGGAACTCCTTTAGAACCTGGCAAACTTAAAGTTGCCAAACCAGAACCGGCTGCCACTAATAATGAATCTTGATGGCCGTGGTAACAACCCGCAAATTTTATAATTTTATCTTTTCCCGTAAATGATCTTGCCAAACGAACGCCACTAATAACAGCTTCTGTACCCGAATTTACAAAACGGACTTTATCCATTCCTGGAAAAGCATCACATACTATTTTTGCTAAAATAATTTCATTTTCTGTAGATGCTCCAAAAGAGTATCCATTTTTTAATGCTTTCGCAACACCTCTTCTTACTTTTCTGTGGCGATGGCCTAAAATCATTGGTCCGTAAGAAAGTACTAAATCGATATATTCATTTCCGTCTACATCTGTAATCTTGCTACCCTGTGCATTTTTAATAAACAACGGATTTCCACCAACAGATGTAAATGCTCTAACTGGAGAATTTACGGCCCCAACCAAGTGCACCAATCCTTCTTCGTATAATTTTTGTGATTTTTTGAATTCCATTTTTTTTTCTTTTGGCAATTAGTTTTTAGCGGCCAGCAAATTGCCAGCAACCCACAACGCATTGCTATTTTCTTAACAAAACCTTCGCTGCCTCCTTAGCAAAATAAGTAATAATAATATCTGCTCCTGCTCTTTTCATAGACAGTAAACTTTCCATCATTACTTTTTCGCCATCAATCCAACCTTTTTCTGCAGCAGCTTTTACCATTGCATATTCTCCACTTACATTGTAACATGCAATTGGTCTGTCAAAATTATTTTTTAAATCTCTAATAATATCTAAGTAAGATAATGCTGGCTTTACCATTAAAATATCTGCACCTTCTTGGTCATCAAAGTTTGCTTCACGCATACCTTCATCTCTGTTTGATGGATCCATTTGATAGGTTCTTCTATCTCCAAAACTAGGGGCAGAACCTGCCGCTTCCCTAAAAGGACCATAAAATGCAGAAGCATACTTTACTGAATATGCCATAATTGGTAAATCTACAAAGCCTGTATTGTCTAAAGATTGACGCACCATAGCTATTGTACCATCCATCATTCCTGAAGGTGCAACCATATCTACCCCTGCTTTTGCATGTGAAATCACTTGTTTTGCAAGGTTTACTAATGTGGCATCATTATCTACATCATTGTTGTGTATAATTCCGCAATGACCATGAGAAGTGTATTCGCAAAAACAAACATCTGTAATTATATATAGGCTTGGGTAGTTTTTCTTTATAAAACGGATTGCCTGTTGCATAATTCCGTTATCATTCCAAGTTTCTGTTCCTTCATCGTCTTTTTCTGAAGGAATTCCGAATAATAAAACTGCAGGAATATTTAAAGAAATTACCTCTTCTAATTCTTTAGAAATTCGATCTAAAGAAAAACGTTTTATACCAGGCATAGAGACAATTTCTGTTTCTATATTTTCTCCTTCTTCAATAAAAAGTGGATATACAAAATCATCTACAGAAAGTCTAGTTTCTTTTACCAACCTTCTAATTCCTTCTTGTTTTCTTAATCTACGAGTTCTATTCATAAAACCTAAAAATTTTGATTACCCCAGCATTCCTTTATGAAAGGTTTGGATTAGAGTAATACATATTTACCAATTCTAAAACACTCTCTACATCTGGCATGTTTGCTACCTCTACTTTATTAAAGTGCTTTCTTGCTTCTAATGCCGTAGTTTCGCCAATACAAAAAGCAACTTTATCTGTTGTATTTTCCTCTAAATAACTATCAATACCAGACGGACTGTAAAACAAAACTCCCGTAACTGTGGCATCTATTTTTATTGGATTTATCATTGTTTTGTACGCCTCTACTTCATTCACAACAATATCATGCGCTTGCAAATAAGTTGGTAACACATCTAATCTTACATCACTACAGAAATAAGAAACGTTCTTAATTTCTGTTTCTTTAGAAATATATTCTGCTAATTTTAAAGCATTTTTAGCTACATGTGTAACTTTACCAATTCTATTTTCTATTAACTTTTTTGTTCTTCTACCAACACAGAAAATATTCTTAAAATTTATCTCTTCTTTAGTAAAAGAGTTTAAAATTGCCTCTACCCCGTTCTGACTCGTAATTACTACATTTTCGTGCTTGTGTTTCATCACTTTTGCAGGTATTCTATTAAAACGCATTTTAATAAAATCGCTGTCTTCTATACCTATTGCCTCAGATAATGTTTCTTTTTGAAGTTCAGAAAGTTTTTTTGTAGAATATACAGAAGCTACTTTTGTACCCTCTATTTCATCTTCTTGCATTAAAGCCTTACCTCCTCTATTAAGTATATAATCTGCACAATCTTTAGCCAAAAACTTATGACTTCCTAATTTTGCCGTCTTTGCAACTCTAATTTTTTTAGTACCGTCTCTATTTAATAAAACAGCTTTAAAATTTACTTCTTCTGTTCTTGCATCTACATAAGCTAAAGCGCCAATTGCAGAAGTACAACCGCCTTCTAACAAGCGTAAAAATTCACGCTCTACACCTACACAAACCTTTGTTTCTTGATGGTTTAATTGTTCGCAAGCATCTAAACAGAAATCGTCGTTTTCTAAAGCAGCTATCATAATAGCACCTTGTGCTGGTGCAGAAATCATCCAAGGAAGATCTACGGTATCTTCAGGAGTAATTCCTAATCTTTCTAATCCTGCAGCTGCAAAAACAGCTCCGTTCCAAGTTTCGCTATCTTCTAATTTTTGCAAACGCGTTTGCACGTTTCCTCTTAAATCTTCTATTTTATGGGTAGGATATCTGTTTAACCACATTGCTCTTCTTCGCAAACTTCCAGTAGCAACTAACCCTTTTTCCTCTCCAAAGAATTCTTCGTTTCCTTTTAAGACTAAAACATCGTTGTAATTTCCACGTTTTAAAACGGCCGCCTGAACAATACCTTCTGGTAAAGCAGTTGGTACATCTTTTAAGGAATGTACAGCAATATCTATTTGGCCATTTAGCATGGCAATATCTAAATTTTTAGTAAAAATACCCGTAATTCCTAATTCATACAAAGGTTTATCTAAGACGATATCTCCTGTAGATTTTATAGGCACTAAAACAGATTCATATCCTAATTCTGTTAATTCTGCACGTACCTTTTTAGCTTGCCAAAGCGCTAATTTACTTTCACGAGTACCTATTCTTATTATTTTTTGCATGGAGTATTAATTATGATTGAAACACTTTCTGAATTACTTCTATACTTTCTGCAACAGAAGTTTCTTCGTCTTTTAAATGTTTAACAAACTGAGTAGTAATTTTTTGAATGAATCGTGAAGTTAATATTTCTGCTTGATTTTCGTCAAAATTTACAATTTTCTTTTTCTGAAAATTAATTTCGTCTTTTTTAATAATTTCTAAAGACTCTTTTAATGCAGCAATTGCAGGTGTAAATCTTCTATCATTTAACCAACTATTAAATTCTGCTTTATGAGTTTCTATAATTTCTTCTGCAAACGGAACTTCTTTCTGACGAACCGCAAGGGTTTCATCTGTAATCTTAGAAAGTTGATCTACGTTTACTAAAGAAACATCCTTAAATTTAGTGACATCTTTTGCCACGTTTTCTGGCATTGATAAATCTAAAATTAAAATTTCTTTATTGTTTGCTATGTGTTCCTCGGTAATGGTAGGTTTGTCTGCGCCTGTAGAAACAATTAAAACATCTGCCTTAGCAACCTCTTTAGCCAAGTTTTCTATTACAGATTTACGAATTGAAGCATGTTCTTTTACAAACTGAATTGCCTTTTCTTCTGTTCTATTAATTAAACAAACCTGCTTGTTTTGTGTATACTCTGCTAAATTCTTACAAGTATGCTTTCCCATTTTACCCAAACCAAATACTAAAATATTTTTAGAATTGTAATCTGGTAAATTTTTGATAATATATTGCACTGCTGCGTAAGAAACAGAAGTAGTTCCAGAGCTTAGTTTTGTATCATTCTTAACACGCCTGCTAGCCTGTAAAACAGCATTTACTAAACGCTCTATATACCCGTTTGTAGTTTTAAGTTTTTTTGCTAATTTAAAAGATTGTCTTAATTGACCAACAATTTCATAATCTCCTAAAATCTGACTTTCTAAACCGGTACCTATTTTAAATAAATGGCTTATTGCCTCTTGATCTTTTTGAATATTACAAACCGTATTAAACTCTTTTGCCGTGCCTTCAGAAAAATCACATAATAATTCTACTAATAAGCAAGGTCTATTTGCAAAGCCAAAAATTTCAGTTCTATTACAAGTAGATATTATAAATATGGCAGTAATTCCTTTTTCTTTAGCAGCAATTAAAAGTGCTTTTTGGTTTTCTTTAGATACAGAAAACTTCCCACGCATTTCTGCATCTGCCTTTTTATAACTAACTCCAATATTGTAAAAATGGTCTTGGTCGGGTTCTTTCATATCTCTCTAAGGAACCACAAAAGTAAAAACTTCATTAAGATAAAAATGTCGCTCAAAGAACTTTTAATAACGTTCTATGTATTTTAAGTATTTAATTTTGATAAAAGCTGGAAAACCCTTATTTTTGTTGTGTAGATGGCACTTTAGATTCCATTTATATAGAATGAATCTAAATAGAATGCGCTTCAAAAATTAAGAAATATATGTTTAAAAATGTCGGAAAAAGTTCTTTGGATGAAATCACTTTAGAAAAAGGGTTTTATGTACTTCATTTTCAGAATGAAAGCAATAAAGTTCAAAATTTTGAAAGGGCTATTGATAGCAGCTTTTTACAGATGCATTTTTGTTTAAGAGGGAACTCTAAGTTTTTATTTAATGAAGGTGGTTATATTTTTGATGTTTTAGATAATAGGTCTATTCTTTTATATAATCCGCAAAGAACATTGCCTATAAATTTAGAAATTCAACCAAAAACAACTTTAGTCTCTTTATTAATTTCAATTGAAAAATTTCACTCTTTATTTTCTAAAGAATCTGGTTACATTCCTTTTTTAAGCAATGAGAACAGCAACCGAAAATTTTATGATGATACAGAAATAAAAGCAACGGTTGCCGTTGTTTTACATCAAATTATAAACTCTAATATTAACAGTTCTATTAGAGAATTGTATGTAAAAGGTAAAATTTATGAGCTATTAAGTCTTCATTTTCAAAAAGAAGAAAATACAGATGCAGAATATTGTCCTTTTTTAGTTGATGAGCAAAATGTATTAAAAATTAGAAAAGCAAAAGATATTATAATATCTAGAATGGCAGAACCACCTAGCTTACAAGAGTTAGCTTTAGAAATTGGTTTAAATTTAAAGAAACTAAAAGAAGGTTTTAAACAAATTTATGGTGATACTGTGTTTAGTTTTTTATTTGACTACAAGATGGAACATGCACGCAAATTGTTAGAAAGCAATCAATACAACGTAAATGAAGTAGGTTCTCAAGTTGGTTACAGCACTGCCAGCCATTTTATAGCCGCCTTTAAAAAGAAATTTGGAACAACGCCTAAGAAATATGTAATTAGCTTGCAGCAATAAGTTGGTCACTATTGGCAAAAAAATAAAACTAAAACAATCTAATTTGGAACAATTAACCCATAATGACATCGAGAATAACCAAAAACAGTTTCCAATAACAATTGTTTGCGATGCAATTAGAACTCCTGAAAACATTGGAATGTGTTTCCGGATTTCAGAAAGTTTTGGGGTTCAAAAAATATATTTACACGAAAACTCACCTTCCATTGAAAATAAAATTGTCAAGAGAACAGCTAGAAACACAGTAAATCAAATTCAGCACGCTTCTTACGATAATTTTGATACATTAATTGAACAACTAAAACAAGAAGGAAATACTATCATAGGAATAGAAATTACTGATAAAAGCATAAATATTCAAGATTTTAATTTTAAAAATCATAAGAAAATAGCATTACTTTTGGGAAGCGAAAGAAACGGCATAAAAAACACAGACCTTGTTGATGAAATGGTAGCAATACCAATGTTTGGCAGAAACTCTAGTATGAATGTTATTCATAGTTTGGCTATTGCCCTTTACGAAGTAACAAACCAATTAGTAAAAAACAAAGTTAATTCTGAAACAAGCTCAGAATATTAAAAATAGAAATACTGAAATAAATTCAGCACACAATGAAAGGAGTTTTATTAGTTAATTTAGGATCACCAGCGAGCACATCCACAAAAGATGTTAGAAAATACTTAGACCAATTTTTAATGGATGAACGTGTTATTGACGCGCCATATTGGCTTCGAACCATACTTGTTCGAGGAATTATTTTAAATACGAGACCAAAAAAATCTGCAAAAGCATATAAAAAGATTTGGTGGGATGAAGGTTCGCCATTAATTGTTTTATCAGAAAGATTACATACTAAAGTACAAGAAAAAACAGAATTACCGGTTGCTTTGTCAATGCGCTATGGCGATCCATCTATGAAAACTGGCTTACAAGAATTGCATGACAAAGGTGTTACAGATGTGCTGATTGTTCCGCTATATCCGCAGCATGCAATGGCAACAACCGAAACAATTTTGGTCTTAGCAGAAGAATTAAAAAAAGATTTTTTTCCGCAAATGAAGTTTACCCACATCCCTGCTTTTTACCATAAGAAAGAGTATATCAAAGTACTAGCAGAAAGCATTAAGACAGCTTTAAAAGATAAGGAATGGGACAAAATTCTGTTTTCCTATCACGGAATACCAGAAAGACATGTTAGAAAATGTGACATCACAAAAAGCCATTGTAAACCAAATGATAGTGTAAACTTTGATTGTTGCAAAACAGCCTCTCCTGCTCATGAATTTTGTTACAAGCATCAATGCTACGAAACTACGAAGCAAGTGGTAGAGTATTTAGGCATAGAACCACATCAACACTTTGTTTCTTTTCAATCTAGACTAGCTGGTGACCCATGGTTACAGCCTTATACAGACAAAATGCTTGAGAAATACCCAAATGAAGGTGTAAAAAAATTAGCAGTTGTTACGCCGGCCTTTGTATCTGATTGTTTAGAGACTTTAGAAGAAATTGCCATGGAAGGTAAGGAGGAGTTTTTGAAAGCTGGTGGTGAAGAATTTTATGCAATACCGTGTATTAACGATAATGACGATTGGGTAGATGTTTTAGTAAATTGGATTGAAGCATAATTTTTTTTGTTAGCTGATCTCTGATTGCTATTAATAAAAATACAACAGTTTAATTAGTTCAATACCAAAGTCATTAAAATTTATTACTTTGAAGCCAAATTAGAAATAAATGGATTTCCTATACGTAAAAGCATTACATATTATATTTGTAGTTACTTGGTTTGCTGGTTTGTTTTATATCCCTAGATTATTTATTTATCAAACAGAAGCAGAAACTAAATTAGAACCTGCAAAGTCTATTTTACAAACTCAGTTTAAATTAATGAGCAAACGCTTGTGGTATATTATTACTTGGCCTTCTGCAATTTTAGCAAGTATCTTTGCTTTTTGGATGCTCTATGACAATCCATATTATTTAGAAGAACCTTGGATGTTAGTTAAATTAGCCTTTGTTTTAGCACTGTATTTTTATCATGGTTTCTGCCAACATATTTTCAAACAGCTACAAAAAGACATTATTAAATACTCTACTTTTCAACTAAGAGTTTTCAATGAAATATCTACAATTATTCTTTTTGCAGTAGTTTTTTTAGTCACTTTAAAAAGTGCTATTAATTGGATTTGGGGGGTTGTTGGAATTATTCTTTTTGGCCTCTTAATGATGCTTGGAATTAAACTTTACAAAAAACTAAGAGAGAAAAAATCTTGGGAAAGAGCTGAAAAAGAAGTTTTAGAGCACACTGAAAATAAAACTGACGGAATCGATTGACCTTAAATCATGAAAAAAATATTGATATTCTTTTTTACTTTTGCAACCCTATTTTCTTGTGAAAGTACAAATACTGAAACACGTATTTTTGACCCGATTATTGGAACTTGGAGGTTAACATCCATGACATTGGATGGGAAAGAAGCTGATACAAGAACAGCGTGCGAAAAGAGAAGTACTTCTACTTTTTTAGAAAATGGCACAACTACGATCAACAACTTTTATGACGGGAATGATAACGGAAATGATAGTTGTGAAAGCGCGAACGGCACCTCTATTTGGGAAAACTTAGGCAACTCTATCTATAAAGTTCAGGATGATGGTGAAACTACTGAAATTAATTTTTCTGAAAATAACACTATTTTCTCAGTTAGTAAATCAGAAATTTACAATAGCACTACTTATACCATTACTTTTATTTACAGAAAACAATAATTTTTAAGAGAAAACCTTTGCTATCGCGATTGACCTCAAAGTAGAAAAAACACCAAAAAGAATTATAAAGAAGTTTTGAAAGGTTAACAATCTTCAGTTTTCAGTAGCAGTAATCAGTAATCAGCTGTTAACTACTACTGAAATTTATATACAAACCTACCCCCTAATACTCTGTTCAAAAGGAATTCTATTTACAATAGACCTTCCTAAAGTTACTTCATCTGCATATTCCAATTCATCACCCACAGAAATTCCACGCGCAATTGTAGAAGTTGTAATCTCAAAATTTTCTATTTGTTTAAAAATATAGAAGTTGGTTGTATCGCCTTCCATTGTAGAACTTAAAGCAAAAATTAATTCTTTAATTTCTCCTTTTTCAACCTTATTTACTAGAGATTCTATTTTTAGCTCTTGCGGTCCAATACCTTCAATAGGAGAAATTTTTCCACCTAAAACATGGTACAAACCTTTAAATTGAGACGTACCTTCAATAGCCATCACATCTCTAATATCTTCTACTACACAAACAATTTCTGGATTTCTTCTAGGATTCTGACAAATATCACATAACAAAGTGTCTGAAATATTATGGCATTTTTCACAGGTTTTTACATCATTTCTTAAATGCAACAAAGCTTCAGATAAAAACTTTGTATTATCTGTAGGTTGTTTTAATAAATGCAACACCAAACGCAAGGCAGTTCGCTTTCCAATTCCTGGCAAACGCGAAACTTCATTCACAGCATTCTCTAATAATTTCGATGAAAAATCCATAACTACAAATTTAACGTATTAAAGAGAAAAGAATCAATAAAAAAGAGAAAAGACTGCTAAAAAACATATATTCGTAACACAAATTTTCAACTAAAATGAAACCAGAATACATCCTCCTATTAATTGTTGCTTATTTTTCTATTTTAATATTCATTTCTTACCTCACAGGAAAATCTGCAGACAATAAAACATTCTTTAAAGCAAACAATTCTTCCCCTTGGTACTTAGTTGCTTTTGGTATGATTGGTGCTTCCCTTTCTGGAGTAACCTTTATTTCTGTTCCTGGCTGGGTAGAGGGCCAAAATATGAGCTATTTTCAAATGGTATTAGGCTATGTAGTTGGTTATGCAGTTATTGGATTGGTTTTACTTCCTTTATATTACAAATTAAACCTCACCTCTATTTACACCTATTTAGAAGATAGGTTTGGTAAATATTCATACAAAACAGGTGCCTCTTTTTTCTTACTTTCTAGAACTATTGGCGCCGCATTTAGATTATTTTTAGTTGCAAACGTTTTACAAATAATTTTATTTGATGCCTACGGAATTCCTTTTTGGGTAACTGTTTCTATTACTATTTTATTAATTTGGTTGTACACCTTTAAAGGGGGAATAAAAACGATTGTTTGGACAGATACACTTCAAACTTTATTTATGTTAATAGCTGTAGGTGTTTGTATTTACACCATTTCTAATGAAATGGAAATTAGCAATATATTCTCTTACGTTGCAGATAGCGAATTGTCTAAAACTTTCTTTTTTGACGACGTAAATGCAGGGAATTATTTTTGGAAACGTTTTCTTGCAGGTGCTTTTGTAGCAATTGTAATGACGGGCTTAGACCAAGATATGATGCAGAAAAATCTTACCTGTAGAAACCTAAAAGATGCACAAAAAAACATGTTTTGGTTTACCATTGTTTTAGTAATTGTAAACTTTTTCTTTTTGGCTTTAGGCGTTTTACTAACAGATTATGCACAGCAAAATGGCATTGATGCTCATAAAGATCAGCTATTTCCTATTATAGCCACCAAAGGAAACTTAGGATTGGCGACTGCTATCTTCTTTTTACTAGGTTTAATTGCTGCCGCATATTCTAGTGCCGATTCTGCTTTAACTTCTTTAACAACCTCTTTTAGCATTGATATTTTAGAGATTGATAAAAAGAAAGACAAAGAAGTACAAGAGAAAACCAGAAAGAAAATTCACATACTTTTCTCTTTTATATTAATAGCTACAATACTTGTTTTTAAATACTTTATCGCAGATGAAAGTGTAATTTCTAAAATATTTACATTTGCCAATTACACTTATGGCCCGCTCTTAGGTTTGTATGCTTTTGGTTTATTTACGAAGTTAAAAGTAAAAGATAAAATGGTGCCTTTTATTTGTTTGTGTGCCCCTTTCTTAACCTATTTTATAAATTATCTAGCTCTAAAATCTTTTGGCTTTGATTTTGGGTTTTCGCTATTAATTCTAAACGGCTTGATAACGTTTATAGGCTTATATGCTATTAAAAGAAAATAATTCATAAAAAAAGAGGAATAGAAATCTAAATAGATAACAATTCCTCTTTTTACTTTATAAGTTTATATAACCAAGATAGTTACAACTTTTTATAATTTCATATCTGTGCTTTCAAAAATCTTATCAGCAGAACCTGTAACAAAACCAGAGAATAATTTACCATTAGCCATTACATGTCTAAAAGCAAACTCATAATAACAAGAAGTTATTTCTTTTGTAGTTTCTTTAAATGCTATAGGAATTCTATCTGCTAAAACACTAGACTGTTCTAAAAACTGTGCTGGTGTACCTTTTATTTCTCCACCAGAAGTATTCATTTTAAAACCGTTTCCTTTTAAAAACTCATTTACTTCCTGTAAAGAACTAAACGTGTCTAATTTATTTATATCTACTGTAAAATGATTAGAGCAAAATCCGTTTACATACAACCAAGCCGCATACTCAGTTTCTGCCTGCAGTTTTTCATAAACCCTAAAACTAGGCTGCCCCCATAATCTTCCCTTAAAAACTAACGCATCTGTATGCAATTCACTTTCAGGAATTGCATCAATCATCTTTTTTACTTCTGTTTGTAATTCACTAGAAAATTCTGCTACTTTTAATTGACTAATAAAAACTCTTGGTACATTTTTATCTGTGGCATGCTCATAGTGTTTTGCATATAATTTTTTTGCTTCAAAAGTATAATCTCCACACTCTACATAACCAGCTGCCAAAAAAGGTTTTGCTAAAACTTCAATATTTACTCTAGGGTCATCAAAAGTTCTAAAAGCAACGTGGTCATTAAATATTTTGTTCCCTTTACTAATAAAAAGTTCGTTTATTTTTTGTGCCGATGGTGTTCTTTCTGAATACTCGCTCCATAAAGAATCAAAAATTTCAGTTGTAGTCATTTTGTATTTCATTTTATTCTGTAAAACTACTTATATTAAACGAATATCGAACTACATCGATGTAATTTTACTAAATTTAGCATATTTCTATATATATTTTTAATTAAAGCAATTCATATTCTCGTAATAAACTACTTTCGTTGAGCAAAGCAGCATGTTAATTCTAATTTTTATGCAACTCTTTTTTAGAATGCTTGTGATACATAAAAAAATTACATGAAAAAAAAGATTTCTATTATTGGAGGCGGACCTTCTTCTTTACTTTTAGCCGCTTTTTTAGATATTGAAAAATTTGATATCACTATATATGAAAAAAATAAAACCTTAGGAAGAAAATTTTTGGTTGCTGGAAAAGGAGGCTTTAACCTCACACATTCAGAATCAATATCAAAATTAATTGAACGTTACACACCCTCTAATTTTTTAAAAAAATCTTTATTCAGTTTTACAAATGATGATTTTAGACAATGGTTATCTGAAATTGGAATTCCTACATTTATAGGAAGTAGTAAAAGAGTCTATCCCGAAGAAAACATAAAACCCATTACCGTTTTAAACACCATTCTAAATCATTTAAAAAAAAGAGGAATTAATTTTAAATATGAACATGTTTTTTCTGGTTGGAGTGCACAAAATGATCTCATTATAAACAACAATATTATTACATCTGATTATACCGTATTTTCTTTAGGCGGTGGAAGCTGGAAAATTACAGGATCTGATGGAGGCTGGCTAAAGACCTTTGAAGAAAAAGGTGTTAACACAATTCCTTTTCAAGCTTCAAACTGTGCGTTTAAGATTAATTGGAATTCTAAATTTATTGAGGAGAACGGAGGTATTCCCTTAAAAAATATTACTATTTCTTGTGCCGAAAAACAACAAAAAGGAGAGGCTGTAATTACTAGTTTTGGTTTAGAAGGAAATGCCATTTATGCTTTAAGCCCACAAATTAGAGAACAATTAAAAGCACATAAAAAAGCTCAAATTCATCTCGATTTTAAACCAATATTTACTTTAGAAAATATTCGTTCTAAAATTGAAAATTCAAGCTTTAAAAATACAACTCAAATCTTAAAGAAAGAGTTAAAGTTAAGTGCTGCTCAAATTAGTTTATTAAAAACAACGCTATCTAAAGAAGCTTATTTAAATATAGAAATATTATCAAAAAATATTAAAAAATTTACTTTAGAAATTACAGATTTAAGTGTTTTAGACGAAGCCATCTCTACCATTGGCGGCATAGCTCTAAATGCAGTAGATACTAATTACCAACTACATAAAATACCAAAGCAATTTTGTATCGGCGAAATGTTAAACTGGGACGCACCCACTGGAGGTTATTTGTTACAAGCTTGCGCAAGTACCGGCGTGTTTCTTGCTAAATATTTTAATGAAATTGAAAAATAAACTATGTTTTAGAGTGTTTATACTTCTAAAATATTTAGTATTTTTACTGAGCTCAAATACAAGAAATGTCAAAAGACTTAAGTAATTATCGTAAATCTTACGAAAAACAAGAACTTTTAGAAAGTAATTGTCCAGAAAACCCAATGGAACTATTTAAAACCTGGTTTAAAAATGCAGATAATTCTAAGACTGTAGAAGAAACAAATGCCATGAGCATTTCTACTATTGGTAAAGATGGTTTTCCTAAAAATAGAATTGTTTTACTTAAGAAATTTACTGAAGAAGGCTTTATATTTTACACAAACTATACTTCAGAAAAAGGAAAAGCTATTGAGGATAATAATAATATTTGTTTGTCTTTTTTTTGGCCTGGTTTAGAACAGCAAATTATTATTAAAGGTAAGGCAGAAAAACAAGTAGAAAATTTATCTGATGGTTATTTTAAATTGAGACCAGACGGAAGTAAACTTGGTGCTTGGGCATCAAACCAAAGTACAGTTGTATCTTCTAGAGAAGCATTAGAAGAAAGCCTATTATCTTTTGAGACGGCATTTGAAGGAAAAGAAATTACAAGACCAAAACATTGGGGTGGCTATTTGGTAAAACCAATATCTATAGAATTTTGGCAAGGAAGACCCAATAGATTGCATGATAGAATTAGATATCTTATGGCAGAAGATTTTTCATGGAAAATAGAAAGATTAGCACCATAATTTTTTATATTTACTTTGTACAACCAAAAAAATAAATGAAAACACTCTACATTGTTAGACACGCAAAATCTTCATGGCATTATAAAGGAATTGAGGATATTGACCGACCTTTAAAAAAACGTGGAATAAAAGACGCTCATTTAATGTCTAAGTTTTTATCAAAAAAAATAGAAAAACCAGATGTTTTTGTAACAAGTAGCGCAAACAGAGCCTTACATACTGCAATTATTTTTTGTCAGAACTTTAGTTCTCCGCACGCAAACCTTCAAATAAAAAGACAATTATATAGTTTTAGTGATGGTTATCTTGAAAAAACAGTAAAAGCTCTAGATGACGGTTTTAACTCTGCAATTATCTTTAGTCATGATCACGGTATTAATACGTTTGTAAATGAATTTGGCAATAAACCGATAGCACACGTGCCTACTTGTGGTGTAATTGCTTTACAATTTCAAGAAAAACACTGGAAAAACATTAAAAAAGGAAAAACTATTATAATAGAAGCTCCTAAAAACCATAAATAATAGACTTTGTTAGAAATAAAAAAATTTGCTGCAATTGATATTGGCTCTAATGCTATAAGGCTATTAATCTCTAACGTTATTATTTCTGAAGATAGAGAACCTCAATTTAAAAAATCTTCTTTAGTTCGTGTTCCAATACGTTTAGGCGAAGATGCTTTTACCAATGACGGTATTATTAGTAATGCTAATATTACAAGATTAGTAAGTGCTATTGAAGCTTTTAAACTATTAATGGATGTACATGGGGTAGAAAAGCACAAAGCTTGTGCAACCTCTGCAATGAGAGAGGCCACAAACGGAAAAGAAGTTATAGATAAAATATTTTCTAATACAGGCGTAAAAATTGATATTATTGGAGGTAAAGAAGAAGCTGCAATTATATCATCTACAGATTTAAGTGAATTAATTGAAGGAGACAACTCTTATTTATATGTGGACGTAGGCGGTGGTAGTACAGAATTTACATTATTCTCGAAAGGCAAAATTATAAGCTCGAAATCTTTTAAAATGGGTACTGTACGCCTTTTAAACAATAAAAAAATACTAAATAAAGAAATATTTAGCAACGTAGAAAAGTGGATTAAAAAGAATACAAAAGATTTAAAACGAGTTTCTCTTATTGGTTCTGGTGGAAATATTAATAAATTATTTAAAATGTCTGGCAGAGCAGAAGGCAAACCAATCTCTTTTATCTACTTAAATGCGCAATATCAGTTTTTAAAACAGATGTCTTATGACGATAGAATTTCTGAATTAAGTCTAAACCCAGATAGAGCAGATGTTATTATACCTGCTACAAAAATTTATCTTTCTGCAATGAAATGGAGTGGTGCTAGAAAAATATATGTTCCTAAAATTGGATTATCTGACGGTATTATTAAAAGTTTATACTATAAAACTCTTTAACCTGTTTCTTTCTTAAAATTTCTAAAATATTTACAATTTCTAAGTGACTTCTTAAAGTTATCTGTGTCTTACATATAACTATAAAGATAAATATTAGTCAATTATGAAAAAAATTTTATTTAGCGGGGCATTATTAATGTTCGGAGCAGTAGCCTTTGCTCAAGATTTACCGTCAAACCCAGAACCAGGAAAATGTTATGTACGTTGTAAAACTCCTGAAGTATGGAAAAATGAAGATGTAACAATTGAAATTGCTCCTGCTTACAAGAAAATTGTAACGTATCCTGCAACTTATAAAACAGTTACAGAAAAAGTACTTATTAAAGAGGCAGGTCAAAATTTGGTAATAGTACCAGGTGTTTGGGAAACTCAAACTACAACTTACATGGCTAAAGAAGATGCTAACGCATTAAAAGTAGTTAGAGCTAGTTTTGGTTCAGATTCTCAATTAATTGAAACAAAAGCAGCTTCTGCAGCTTGGGAAATGAGCGAAAAAGCACCTGATTGTGAGTCTAGCGACCCTAACGATTGTAGATACTGGTGTTTTAAGCCAATTCCTGCAAAATTTGTAACAGTGTCTTCAAAAACGTTAGCTTCAGATGCAAATACAACATCTACTACCGTTCCTGGATACAACAAAACGTATACAAAAAGAGTAATGGTTAAAGGACCAACTACAACTGCTGTAGAGATTCCTGCTGTTTACAGTACAATTAAAAAAATAGTTTTAGTAAAAGATGCTTACAAAGAAGAAGTTTCTATTGCAGCTAAATACAGAACAGTTTCAAAAGAAATTTTAGTAAACAAAGGTGGTTTAACTACTTGGAAAGAAGTTGAATGTGAATTAGTAAACAACACTCAATTACCAATTAACTGGAACGTAGGAAGTGCTACTTTAACAAGAGCAGCTAAAGGAATTATTGATGGGCGTTTATTACCAATCTTAAAAGATGGTGTTGCTGTAGCTATTGAGTCTCATACAGACGCAAGAGGTTCTAAAGTAAACAACCAAAATTTATCTGAAAGAAGAGCTCAAGCAGTTACTAACTATTTAATGTCAAAAGGAGTTAATCCTAGCCAATTAACTGGAAACGGTTTTGGAGAAGCTAAATTAACAAATAGATGTGCTGATGGAGTTTCTTGTACAGAAGCACAACATAGAGCAAACAGAAGAACTACTTTTAGAGTAATCAATCAAAAGTAAGATTTAAACTTTATAAAACAAAAAACCCGAAACAGTTTGTTTCGGGTTTTTTATGCTTTATATTTTTCTTTAATAATTTTCTATAACAGCTTGTATAAAAGGGTAATAATATTCTATAAGAATTAGACCTTTCTTATAGCCAATTACTTTACCTCTATGGTCTACAAACACTAAAGTAGGGTATGATTTTACTTTGTATTCACTAATTAAATTATAATTTGCTTCTAACCTAGCCGGGCTTACTAGATCTTTATTTCTTGGGTTATTTGCCTCATATAAGATTAAACTTTTATCTGCAATTGCATTAAACTTCTCTGAATGAAATAATTTTTTATCTAACACCTTACAAGGCCCACACCAATCTGAACCCGTAAAATATATTAAAACTGGTTTCTTCTCTTTTTTAGACTTTTTTAAAGCTCCTTTAAAAGATGGCTCCCAATTAACAGAAACAACTTCTTCTAATGGTGCATTACTTTTGTCTTCTTGAGAAAACAAAAGATTTGATAAAAAAATAATACTCGTAAATAAAAAGATTTTCTTCATTATAAGGGTTTAAATCAAAAATACCAAAAATAATACCAAACTTAAAATTTTTCTTTTAAATGATTATTAATAACTTTATTAAAGGCCTCCTTTTCATTATTTAAAAAGGTAGTTTCTATGGGTAAATAATATAAATCATCAATTTTATGCAGTAAACGCACATAATCTTTCTCTGTGGTTAGTATTAACTTTGGAGATTGCATGGCCTCAAATTTTTCTTTGATATCTCTAATCTCTTTATCCAAGAAATGATGATGATCTGCATATTTAAGATGTTTGAAATTTACGTTTAAACTTTTTAAATATGCTGTTAATGGTGTAGGATTTGCAATTCCAGTAATTAATAAAACTTCAAAATTTCTCAATTCTAAAGTAAATATCTCGGCTGCACCTTTAATTTTATTAGCATACGAAATACTAGTGAAAAATATTTTCTTGTTAAATTTAAATATTTTTTGTCTAATAATATTTAAATCTTCAATAGCGATGTCTCTAGGACACTTTGTTACCAAGATAACATCTGCTCTTTTTGCTCCGTATTTACTTTCTCTTAGACCTCCTGTAGGCAAGAGATAGTCATCAATAAATAAATCATTAAACTTGGTTAATAATAAATAGAAACTACCTTTTACTTTTCTATGCTGAAAAGCATCATCTAATAAAATTACCTCTGGTGCATTGTGCGCTATTAACCTCGCAATACCAGCTACTCTATCTGCATCTACAGCAATATCAATACTTTTAAATTTCTTAAAATACTGCAACGGCTCATCTCCTACATCTGCTGCCAAATGATTTTCATTTAACAAAACAAACCCATTTGTATTTCTCTTATACCCCCTGCTTAAAACGGCAGTCTTATAATTATTTTTTAACAACCGAATCAAATACTCAATTTGAGGTGTTTTTCCAGTTCCGCCAACACTTAAATTACCAACTACAATAACGGGTGTTTTAAAAGAGGTTTGACTGAAAATACCAGCATCAAAAAAGAAATTGCGAATGCGCATAACAAAATCGTACAAAATGGCAAATGGAAAGAGTATAAATCTAAGTACTTTCATTACCGTAAAAATACATTAAAATTGTTAACTTTGGTTTTAGAAAAGATACTAGAATGAATATAAGAGAGGTTACAAATTATTTAGAAGAATTAGCTCCTTTAAGTTATGCTGAAGATTTTGATAATGTTGGTTTATTAGTAGGAAATTATCATACAGAAGTTTCTGGAGTATTAGTAACACTAGATACTTTAGAAGAAACGGTAGCCGAAGCAGTCTCTAAAAATTGTAATTTAATTATAAGCTTTCATCCTATAATTTTTAGCGGATTAAAAAAATTAAACGGAGACTCTTATGTAGAGCGTGTAGTTTTAGAAGCAATAAAAAACAATATTGCTATTTATGCCACCCATACTGCTTTAGATAATTCTAAAAAAGGCGTTTCGGCAAAAATGTGCGAAGTTCTAGGATTAAAGAATAACAAAATATTAATTCCGAAAAAAGGAATAATTAAAAAATTAAGCACATTTGTACCTACACAAGATGCAACCGCATTGCGAAATTCACTTTTTAAAGCTGGTGCGGGAAGTATTGGTAATTATAACCATTGCTCTTTTAATACTTTGGGAGCAAGCACGTATCTAGGAAATGAAGACTCAAACCCTGTAAAAGGTGAAAAAGGAAAACTTCATACAGAGCAAGAAACGCAAATTAGTGTTGTTTTTGAAAGTAAGTATGAAAGTGATATCTTATTGGCATTAAATGAAAACCATCCTTATGAAGAGGTTGCCTATGATATTGTAACCACAGAAAATATACATCAAGATATTGGATTGGGAATGATTGGCGAACTTCCAAAAGAAATGAATGAGAAAGATTTCTTATTATTTTTAAAAACAACAATGAAAACCGATTGCATAAGGCATTCAGAATTATTACAAAAGAAAATAAAAAAAGTAGCTGTTTTAGGTGGAGCCGGTAGTTTTGCAATTTCTAATGCAAAAAGAGCGGGTGCTGATGCTTATGTAAGTGCCGATTTTAAATATCACGAATTTTTTAAAGCCGAAAAAAGCATTTTATTGGCAGATATTGGCCATTATGAGAGTGAACAGTTTACAAAAAACCTTTTGGTTGACTATCTTACGAAAAAAATTAGTAATTTCGCAGTCATTTTATCAGAAAAAAGTACAAATCCAATTTATTACATATAAACATGGCAAAGAAGAAAGAAATTTCAGTAGAGCAAAAATTAAGAGCATTGTATGACCTACAATTAATAGACTCTAGAATTGATGAAATTAGAAACGTTAGAGGTGAATTACCTTTAGAGGTTGAAGATTTAGAGGATGAAGTTGCCGGATTAAATACCCGTATTTCTAATTTAACGGAAGATGCTTCTAATTTAGAAACAGAAATCAATAATAAGAAACAAGCGATAGAGGATTCTAATGTTTTGATGAAAAAATATGATGAGCAGCAAAAAAATGTTAGAAATAACAGAGAATTTGACTCATTATCTAAAGAAATTGAATTTCAAGATTTAGAAATTCAATTGGCTGAAAAAAGGATTAATGAATACAAAGTTAAGATTGCTCAGAAGAATGAGGTGATTGACGGAACTAAAGAAAAATTAGAGAAGCAAGACAAGCATTTAGGACACAAAAAGGCCGAATTAGATGCTATCTTAAAAGAAACTGAAAAAGAAGAAAAACTTTTAGGAGAAAAATCTGAGGAGTTTGCTAAATCTTTAGATGCTCATTTATATGCTGCATATACAAGAATTAGAACCAAAGTTAAAAATGGTTTAGCTGTTGTTGCTATTGAAAGAGGTGCTTCTGGAGGCTCTTACTTTACAATACCACCACAGGTGCAATTAGAAATTGCAAATAGAAAAAAGATAACTATAGATGAGCATAGTGGACGTATCTTAGTTGATGCTGCATTAGCTGAAGAGGAAAAAGCAAAAATGGACAAACTATTTTCTTAATCCTTATAAGAATTCATAAAAAAACTCGAAGCTAAAAGCTTCGAGTTTTTTTTGTCTAATTTTTAAAAGTAAACTAATAATCTAACTTTCTTAGATAACTTAATTTTGCTTTCCAAATAACTAAATCTTCTTTAAACTCATTTACTCTATTCTTGACATTTAATACTAACGGATTGTCATCTTTAGCATTTGAAAAGAAACCAAGATTATTTTCTAATTGCTGCATTTCTTTTACAACTTCATCCATCTTTTTTCTAACAAGTAATTGTTCTGAATCTAATTTTCTAAAATCTTCATTTGAAAACAAACCGTCTATAACATAAGTAAATTTTAACATGTCTACTTCTTTCTTGTCTAAAGACAACCCCTCTAACAATCTATCTATTTGCTTATTAAACTTACCCTCTAAATGCCTTACATTTCTTGGTAACGGTCCTAAATCTTTCCAAGCCTTAATAGCCTCTAAAATACTTTCTTTGGTATATTCTTTTTCTTCCTTTAAAGTGTCTAAAAAGGCTTTCTTAGCGTCTACGCTTGCTTGCTGCTCTTTACTAACAGCATTTTTCTGGTCATGGTACCTATCAAAATAAGAATTACAAGCTGCTTTAAATTTATTCCAAATATCATCAGAAAATTTTCTTGGAACATGTCCTATTTTTTTCCAATCTGCCTGAATCTTTTTCATAGAATCTGTAGCTACTTCCCAATCTTCACTTTCTTTTAAAGATTCTGCAACTTCTATTAAAGCAAGTTTCTTTTTTAGATTTTCTTGCTGCTCAGATTTCTCATCTTTATAAAAATGATTTTTTGAACTATTAAATTTCTTTGTAGCTGCTTTAAATTTTTGCCAAACCTCTTCACTTTTAGCATATGGCAGTTTACCCGCGTTAAAATACTCTTGCCTTAACTTCTCTGTATCTACAATACTATTTTGCCAATCTTTGTGCGTTTTATTATCTGAGGTATCGTACGCATTAAAACGCTCGATAACGGCCATCTTTAAAACTACAATCTCTTGGTATTTAGATTTCATTTCACGAAAGTGTTCGTGACGTCTATCATGGATTTCTTTCGTGATCACACTAAATTTCTGCCACACATCTTCTCTTACATCTTTTGCTACTGGCCCAATATCCTCTTTCCAAATTTTATGTAATTCTTGTAGTTCTTTAAATGCTTCATTTACATCAGAAGATGCAGCTAAAGCTTCTGCCTTTAGAATAATCTTTAATTTTTCCTCTAAATTATTTTTAAAGTCTAAATCTCTAAAATCATTACTTAAATGCAATAAATCGTAAAAACGCTCTACATGATGGTGGTAGGTTTTCCAAGTGTCATTATAACGGGTTTTAGAAACTGCCCCAATAGAACGCCAAGTATCTTGCAAAACTCTAAACTCTTTATACATAGTGTTTGCATCTGCATTCTCTATAAGGCTCTTTAAGTTTTCAATAACTTGCACTCTTTTATCAAGATTGTCATTCATTTGCCTGTCTATAGCATTGTAATGCGCATCCCTTTGTTTTTTATAATCAGATAAAAGGGTATTATACTCTCCTTTTACAGGGGTAGTAAATTGAAAATCTATTACATTTCCGCCTTCCTCTATAAATACTTTTTTCTTTTCTGCTAATAAAGTACCAAACTTCAAATTAAAAGCACTTTTAACAGCTTCAACTTGGTCTTTAATCTTGTTTACTGGTTTGCTAGATAATGTGTTTTGTAGCTCTTTAACTAATTCTTCTAAAGATAAAGTAGTATAATCTACAGCAACAATTTCTTCAATCTTTACTTCATGTTGCTCTTTGGTATCTACTTTCTCAACTGCAGCAACCTCTTCCGTATTATCTACTTTAGATGTTTCATTTACAACTTCTACAACAGCTACTTGCTCTTCTTCTTTTGTAACTTTAGTTTCATTTATAAGAGCTTCGTTTGTTTCTACCGTTTTTTCAACGTTTTCTTCATTATTATCTAACATATTCATAATGTTTAAGTTCGGTTAATAACATTCTATTATTAATAGCCCATAAAGATACAGACAACTTACTAGTTACACAAAGTGTGAGGCTAAAATCTATCAAATAGATTCATTCCAAATTCTCCAAGACTCCTCTGCCTGCATTTCTAACATTTCATATCCGTTTTTAATGCTTGCCCCTTGCTCCTTTCCTTTAGCCAAAAAAGAAGAGATTTCTGGATTATAAATTAAATCGAATAATAAATGTTTTTCTCTTAAATATTGATATGGAATATTTGGTGATAAATGAATATCTGGTGAAGTGCCTATTGGCGTGCAATTAACAATTACATGGTATTTGCTTAGCACTTCACTTGTTAAATCTTCATACGAAATCTCCTCCTTACCTTTTGGTTTTCTAGAAACAAATTTATACTGAATTTTATTCTTTTTAAAGGCATAAGCGACTGCCTTAGACGCACCGCCCGTTCCCAAAATTAATGCAAATTTATGATGTACTTTCAAAAAAGGAGAAATTGAATTTTCAAAACCCACAACATCTGTATTATACCCTTTTAAATTACCTCTCTTAGTAAATTTTATAGTATTTACAGCTCCTATTTCTTTTGCAGTTTTATCTAAGATGTCTAAATGCTGTATTATTTCTTGTTTGTACGGAATGGTTACATTTATTCCTTTTAAAAAAGATTCATTATTAAGTATTGATGGAAAATCTGCAATATCTTGAATATCGAAATTTTTGTATTCATGCTTTTTTAAACCTAATAACTCAAATTTTTTAGCGAAATAACCTCTAGAAAATGAATAGCTAATATCTTTACCTAAAAGACCGAAAATTTTATTCTTTTTTTCTTCCATAATAATCTATGCTTAATACTAATGCGACACCAAAAATAATATAAAATATGGCAAACCAAGTTTCTAAAAGTGAAAAATCTGGCATAAACCGTTGGTAGTTCTCAATAATTTTATTGCCTTTTTTATCTAACGAAAACGTCTTATTATTAATTAAATAAATAGCTTTTTTCCATGGCCAAACAATACCTAAAGAACCTGTTATAAAACCAATAATTACAGCTATAACAATAGTATTGTATCTTTTTAAGACATAGCCTAAAACATGACTAATAGAGACTAAACCAACCACAGAGCCTAACGTAAAAACAGTAATTATTTTAAGATATCTTGTTTTTTCTGGATCTTCTAATACTTCAAAATTACCCGTTATTAAACTGGTAATTACAAACAATAACTCATTTACAGAGTCTATTAAAAGCAATACATAATTGCCCATTAAGATAAGAATAAAAGAGCCAGAAAGGCCAGGAAGCGTCATGCCAGAAACACCAACCACTCCACAGATAAAAACAAACCAAAGATTGTCATTTTCTCTAACAGGATTTAAAAAACTAATTCCTATGCCCACAGAAATACCAATTAGTATAGAAATAATATTTGTAGTATTCCATTGGCTAAAGCCTTTGCCAATATAATAAACAGAGCCAATTATCATCCCAAAAAACCAACTCCAAACGTAAAGTTCATAGTGTTGTAAAAAATAATCTAAAACTAAAGAAATACTGAAATAACTAAAAATACTTCCGCCCATTACTAACAATAAAAACTGACCGTTTATATAACGATAAAAGCTTTTAAAACGGAAATTTATAAAGAGTTTAAAAGCAACGAAATTAATTTTCCTAAAAGAGTAAATTAATTCTTCATAAAAACCAAGAACAAAAGAAACTGTTCCGCCAGAAACTCCAGGCACTTTATTTGCTGCGCCCATTGCTAACCCTTTAAAAAAAAGAGTTGTCTTCTGTAAAAAAGTTCGTTCTTTATACATTAGTCTTTTTTAACTGCTAGTTTTTCCATTAATAAAATTAAGCCAAAACCAATAACAGCTAAAATAATTGCAAGCATTAATTTTGGATCACCATCAAAAGAAAAAGGCGAAATACTTTGTTGCTTTAATGGCACTTCTAATCCATGAGAATTTATTCTCCAAGTTAAGGTTTCTTTCCAAGGCCAAATTTTATTTAAAGAGCCAATAATAAAACCTGATAAAACCGCTAAAGTATAGTTTTTATAATTTGCAAACATCCATTTTAATATTTTAGAAAAAGCAAGTAAACCAACAACAGCTCCAAAAAAAACTGTTGCTATTGTTTTATAATCTCTATCATTTAGAGCAGATAAAATAGGTTTATAAGCTCCTAATAAAACCATTATAAATGCTCCTGAAATACCTGGTAAAATCATTGCACAGATTGCAATTGAACCCGCTAAAAACATAAATAACAAAGAAGAATTTTCTGTAACCAAAGGGTTTAAAGTAGTTACATAGTAAGCTACAAAAGTACCAATAATTAGAATTAAAACTGCAAGAATATTCCATTTACTAATTTGTTTGCCTATATAAATAATACTTGCCAAAACCAATCCAAAGAAAAAAGACCATAATAAAATAGGTTCATTTTCTAACAACCACTTAATGGTTTTTGCCAAAGAAATAATACTGATAAATATTCCTATAAAAAGGGCTAACAAAAAAGAACCATTTACCTGTTTCCAAGCAGCTTTTATGCCGTCTGATTTTAACGTTTTTAATAGTTTAAAATTCACATTGCTTATAGACTCTAAAAGCTCTTCATAAATTCCAGAAATAAATGCAATTGTACCGCCAGAAACCCCAGGAACCACATCGGCTGCTCCCATTGCCATACCTTTTAATCCAATTACTATATACTCTTTTAAACTTCTTCCCATTATATTTTCTTATTTTTGTAAAAAACGAAGATAATAGAATTTGAATAAAAAATAGAAGCCTTTATTCTATTTGTATATTTTATTGACAACACACAAGATGCCAAAAAAAGGAAAAGCAAAAAATACGCTAAACAAAGCAAAACACACGAAGTTAATGAATCGAAAAATTAACAAAGTGAAACTAGAAAAGCAGCTACATAAAGACCGCTTGAAAGCTATTATTAAAAAAGTGAACGAAGAAAAAGTACATACAGAAAAAGAAAATGATTCATAAATTAAAATATTTTTTTGGTATATTTATCTCTATACCTTTATTGCCTTTTTTATATTTTCAAGGAAAAAAAATTAAAAGAGAAGTACCTAAACTTCCTGAAGCAAAAGAGCCAAAAGGTTTTGTGAATGGTAATTTTAAAAATACGGTAAATCTACTTTCTATTGGCGAAAGTACTATAGCCGGTGTTGGGGTAGAGTTTCATAAAAACGGATTTACAGGTGCTTTAGCAAACACACTTTCTAAAGAGCTACAAAGCAACGTTAATTGGCGTGTATATGCCAGGAGTGGTTATACTGTGGAACAAGTCTGCGAGAAAATTATTCCTAAAATTGAAGAAAAAACCACAGATCTTATTGTGATTGGAATGGGCGGAAACGATGCTTTTGCCTTAAATTCTCCTAAATCTTGGTTAAAAGATATTGAAAACCTTATCTATTTATTACAAACAAAATTTCCTGAAAGCACTATATTTTTTACTAATATGCCGCCTATCAAAGAATTTCCTGCATTTACAAAACCAATTAAATTTGTTATTGGTAATTTGGTTGAAATTTTAGGAGAACGTTTGCATACCAAAATTAGTAGCAAACCAAATGTTTATTATAACAATGAAATTATTACTTTAAAAGAATGGAGCGAGAGAAATACATTGCCCTGTAATGACACTAAAATCTATTTTAGTGATGGTGTGCACCCTTCTGAATTAACATACAAGGTTTGGGGAAAAGAAATGGGGCTTTTCATAAAATTAAAAATTGCAAAATACTCCTAAATAAAAAAACCTCAAGTTTTCACTTGTGGTTTTATATTTAAAATAGTTTTTTTTATTGATCTATAGAACCCAAAACACGTTTCATAAAAGTATTTAACGCTTCTTTCTTTGGCGTGCCTTCCTTTACCATTTTATCTACTTCAAGAGCGCCATACATATTAGAAATTAACTCTCCAATAACATCTAATTCTTCGTCTTTTAAAGACGAAACTTCTGTTAAAGCCTCTAGAGTCTCAATAGTTTCTAACACAAAATCTTGATCGTTTTCTTCGATAAAATTGGTAAGATGTTTAATTACAGGTAACTTCATATTAAATTACTTCATTTACCAATTCCTTCAACACATCAAATTTATTTGTTTGCGTCTGGCTTTTAAAGCTCCCTGCCTCAAAAGTAGCAAAAGTTGGCAAATTACTAACATCTGCTAATTTTCTGCTTTCAGGAAATTTCTCTGCATCTACTATTACAAAAGTTACATTTTCATTCTCTGAAGCTAACTTTTTAAATTTAGGTTTCATAATTCTGCAATTACCACACCATGTAGCAGAATATTGCACAACTACTTTATTGTTTCCATTTACAATTGCTTGTAAATTGTCTTCTGTTAATTCTTGTACCATAATTATTCTGAATTTTAAGTTATGAATTACGGGTATAAAACTCGTAATTCATAACTTGTAATTAATTTCTAGTGTGAAGCTAAATATGCTGCTGTTCCTTTTGCATTAGGAGCCATTGCTTCTTTACCTTCTTCCCAGTTTGCTGGACAAACTTCTCCGTTTGTTTGTACATGCGCATAAGCGTCAATTAAACGTAAAAGCTCATTTACGTTTCTACCTACTGGCATGTGGTTAATTCCTTCATGAAAAACAGTTCCTTCTTCATCAATTAAATACGTTGCTCTGTAAGTAACGTTATCTCCTTCTACCTGAATTGTTTGAGACTCTTCATCAAAAGTTTCATTAGTAATATCTAAAATACCTAAAATAGAAGATAAATTTCTATTACTGTCTGCTAATATTGGGTACGTAACACCTTCAATTCCGCCATTATCTTTTGAAGTACTTAACCATGCGAAATGAACCTCAGCTGTATCGCAAGAAGCGCCAATTACAACTGTATTTCTTTTTTCAAAATCAGACAAAGCTGCTTGAAAAGCGTGTAACTCTGTAGGACAAACGAAAGTAAAATCTTTTGGGTACCAAAACAATAGTACCTTTTTCTTATTATTTATCGCTTCCTCTAATACATTTAACTTAAATGTATCTCCCATCTCATTCATTGCGTTTACATTTAAATCTGGGAATTTCTTACCTACTGCTGTTGACATAGTCTATAAATTTTATATTAATATTTTTTCAATTATTCAAGTGCAAATATAAAAATGAAACTAAAAAAAAAGCAAAAAAGTTAATGGTAACTTGTTATATAATTATAAAATATATTTATAGCTTACATTAGTAAATAGATTTACGTCAATTGAAATAAATACCTTAAAAATTGTCTATCTTTAGGTTTAATAAGTTTTAACTATCATTAAATAAAAACTATAGATAAAAATTATTTAATTAAATCTTGTAGGTTTGTCCTATATCTTTTAAAACAAATACTCATGGAAAAAAATAATAACGTTACTAAATGCCCATTCATGGGAGGAAATCAAAAACAAACAGCTGGCAACGGCACCTCTGTGAGAGACTGGTGGCCAAATGAATTGAAATTAAATATTTTACGACAAAATGCAGCAGCATCTAACCCAATGGTTAAAGATTTTGACTATGCAACTGCATTTAATAGTATTGATTATTTGGCCTTGAAAAAGGACGTTATCAACTTAATGACCGATTCACAAGATTGGTGGCCAGCAGATTATGGCCATTACGGCCCTTTTATGGTTCGAATGGCATGGCATAGTGCTGGCTCTTATAGAGTTGGTGACGGACGTGGCGGAGCCCGCTCTGGCTCGCAACGTTTTGCTCCAATAAATAGCTGGCCAGATAATGGCAACTTAGACAAAGCGCGTTTATTATTGTGGCCGCTCAAAAAAAAATATGGAAACAAATTATCTTGGGCAGACTTAATAATTCTTGCAGGTACTTGTGCAATGGAATCTATGGGGTTTAAAACCTTTGGTTTTGCTGGTGGGCGTGAAGATGTTTGGGAACCAGAACAAGATATTTACTGGGGCTCTGAAACTGTTTGGGGAGAAAATGAAGCACGTTATGAAGAAGGAGAGCTAGAAGACCCTCTTGCTGCCGTAATGATGGGTTGGATTTATGTAAACCCTGAAGGACCAAACGGAAATCCAGATCCAATGGGTTCTGCAAAAGATATTAGAGAAACCTTTGGCAGAATGGCAATGAATGATGAAGAAACAGTTGCACTTACTGCTGGCGGACACACATTTGGTAAAGCACACGGTGCTGCAAACCCAGATACATATGTAGGACCATCTCCACATGGAGCTCCTATAGAAGAAATGAGTATGGGTTGGAAAAACTCTTACAAATCTGGTGTTTTAGATGACACTATTACCAGCGGAATTGAAGGCGCTTGGACACCCAACCCTACCACTTGGGATCATGATTATTTTGATGTCTTATTAAATTACGATTGGGAATTAACCAAAAGTCCGGCCGGAGCACACCAATGGAAACCAACGGCCGCGTCGAATGCTAAAAAAGCACCAAAAGCTGGTGATGCATATGGCAAACAAGATTTAATGATGACTACGGCAGATATTGCTTTAAAAGTAGATCCTAAATATTTAGAAATCTCTAAACGTTTTCACAAAGATCACAAGGCCTTTGAAGATACTTTTGCAAGGGCATGGTATAAATTAACACACAGAGACATGGGACCAATTTCTCGTTATCTAGGTCCAGAGGCACCAAAAGAAGAATTGCTTTGGCAAGACCCTATTCCTACTGGCAAAAAACTTTCTAAAGAAGAAGTTTCAGTTTTAAAAGAAGAAATTTCAAATTCAGACTTGTCTATCTCTCAATTAGTTACTACTGCTTGGGCATCTGCTTCAAGCTTTCGAGGTTCTGATATGCGTGGTGGCGCAAATGGTGGAAGAATTCGTTTAGAACCTCAAAAGAGCTGGCCTGTAAATAACCCATATGAGTTAAATAAGGTACTTAATAAGTTAGAAAAAATTCAAAAAGATTTTAAAGGTGAAGTTTCTATTGCAGATTTAATTGTTTTAGGAGGAACCGTAGGTATCGAAAAAGCTGTAAAAAATGCAGGTTATGCTATTAATGTTCCTTTTACTTCGGGAAGAGGAGATGCGTCTCAAGAACAAACAGATGTGGTATCTTTTGGTTATTTAGAGCCAAAAGCAGATGGATTCAGGAATTTTATTAAAAAAGATTTGAAATTAGCTGCGGAAGAATTATTAATTGACAAAGCACAGTTGTTAACACTTTCTATTCCTGAAATGACAGTTTTAGTTGGCGGATTAAGAGTTTTAGGAGCTAATTATGATGCTTCTAAATACGGTGTCTTTACAGATAATGTAGGCACACTTTCTAATGATTTCTTTGTAAATGTATTAGATCTTGGGAATACATGGAAAGCAACTTCCAGTGATGCTACTTTATTTGAAGGAAAAAACAGAAAAACAGGTGAGATTAACTTTAGAGGAACAAGAGCAGATTTAATTTTTGGTTCTAACACAGAGTTAAGAGCAATTGCAGAAGTATACGCTGCAGATGACGCAAAGGAGCGTTTTGTAAAAGATTTTGTTGTTACTTGGACAAAAATAATGAACCTTGATCGCTTTGATCTTAAAAAATAAGAGGTACTATTTTATTTAAAAAAAGGGAATCAAATTCATTTGATTCCCTTTTTAATTTTATTAACCTAACTTATAATTCATGCCTATTTTACTAACAATCCTTTGTTTTATATTCGAGCACATAAAAAATTTGTGAGTTTAAACTTCTTAAAAAGTTAAATGGTGAATATTCTTTTTTCAAAATCTGTAAATTTTCTTTTACAAATACTTTTTCTAATTTCTTATAATTAAAACCAATGTGTGAAAAAATATATCCTTTTTCCTCTGCTCTTTTTACCGGTTTATAAAACAAGGCCTTAAAAATATTTCTCGTATTTGTATCTCGTTCTACTTGTTTGATTGAAATTCTCAGTATATTTTTTATAAAGGATCCAAAACCCACCTCTACAGGAACAGAAATGATAATTTTACCTTGTTCTTTTAATTTATCTTTTATTTGATTCAAAAGTCTAGATTGATTTTCAGAACTAAAATGTTCTAAAACCTCTAAACAATATACAATATCAAATTTCTCTACAGTTTTTTTTAAATCATCAATTAAACCAATATTATTGTTATTATTAGAAATTGTATTTTCTAATTGTTCAAACATATCTGCAATAGGCTCATAACCAACAATACTTGCATTTGTCTTTTGTTTTAATAATGTAAGAAAATAACCATCTCCAGTTCCAAAATCTAATAAAGAAAACGTGTCTGAAAGCTTCACTAAATCTAATGCTTTTTGAAAACGTTTTTTATGTGAAAGTCTTTTAAAGAAAGACGAGTTTTTTATTGTTAAATTAGCGTAGATATATTTTTTTGTCATTTATTTTAAGTTTTATTTACTCGCAAATAATTTTATATCGTTTGTAGAAACTTCTTTTTCTCCAAGAATTATTAAACGTTCTACTACATTTCTTAACTCGCGTATATTTCCCGTCCAATCATATTCTTTTAGCGCCTTAATTGCCGCTAAAGAAAATGATTTTTCTGGCATTCCTTGTTCTGTTGCTATTTTATTGGCGAAAAAACTTATTAATAAGGGAATATCTTCTCTTCTATCATTTAATGCAGGCACTTGAATTAGAATTACAGCTAATCTATGATACAGATCTTCTCTAAATCTACCTTTAGCAATTTCTTCTTTTAAGTTTTTATTTGTAGCAGCAACAATTCTAACGTTTACCTTTATGTCTTTATCTGATCCTACTCTAGAAATTCTACTTTCCTGCAAAGCACGTAATACTTTTGCCTGAGCAGATAGGCTCATATCTCCAATTTCATCTAAGAAAATAGTACCCCCATTTGCAGCTTCAAACTTACCTGCCCTGTCTTTATTAGCCCCTGTAAAAGAACCTTTTACGTGGCCAAACAACTCGCTTTCTATTAATTCTGAAGGAATTGCCGCACAGTTTACTTCAATCATTGGTGCTTTTACTCTTTCAGATTTTTCGTGTAACCAATGTGCAACTAGCTCCTTTCCTGTTCCGTTTGGCCCAGTAATTAAAACTCTAGCATCTGTAGCAGCTACTTTTTCTATGATTTCTTTAATATGAGAAATAGCGTCACTTTCCCCAATCATTTGGTAACTTTTACTTACTTTACTTTTTAAGCGTTTATTTTCTACTATTAGCACTTTTTTATCTAATGCATTTCTTACGGTATTTAAAAGTCTATTTAAATCGGGTGGCTTAGATATGTAATCAAAAGCACCCAAACGCATTGTATTTACTGCTGTGTCTAGATCTCCGTGCCCAGAAATCATTACAATTGGTATTTCTGGTTTAATTTTCTTGGCTTTTTCTAATACCTCAACACCATCCATTTTTGGCATTTTAATATCGCATAAAACCAAATCATAATCATTATTCTTAATCATCTCAAGACCTAACAATCCGTCTTCTGCTTGTTCTACATGATAAGTTTCGTTTTCTTCTGAAATGATTTTTGATAAAACTCTTCTAATAGAAGCTTCATCTTCAATAATTAATATCTTACTCATGAATTTTTTGTTTTTAGAGCTTTGCTGAAAATAAGATTCAACCTTAAATTGCTACTTTCTATCTTTTTCTTTATAACTTATTCTGAAAAACATGCACATCTCTTTGAGGAAAAGGAATTGTAATGTTGTTTTCTCTAAATTTTTTATCTATTTCAAAGCGTAAATCACTTTGTACAAATCTTGTTTCGAAACTATCATTTAACGTAAAAATAAGTTTAAAATTTAAAGAACTATCTGCAAAATCTGTAAATAATACTTTAGGAGCTGGCGTTTGTAGAACCGTTTTATGATTTTTAGCTGCCTCTAATAATAGTTGTTTTACAAGAGCAACATCGCTTCCATAAGAAACACCAACAGCAACAGATTCTCTTGTTTGTGTTCCGTTTTCTGTCCAATTAAATAAAATATTGGTTAAATATAAATGATTAGGAATTATAAGCACTTTATTATCTATAGTTACTGCCCTTGTAGTTCTTAACCTAATGTCTAGCACTCTCCCTACTTTTCCTTCTAGCTCTATAATATCACCAACATGCACAGATTGGTCTACCAAAATAAAAACACCCGATATAATATCTTGAAACAAAGTTTGCAGGGCCAAACCAACCCCAATTAAAAGTACTGCAGAAGCTGCAAAAACTGCGGTTACATTAACACCAGAAGCATCTAAAGCTATTAAGAAAATAACTAAAAACACCAACCATCTTATATAGCTAAAAACACTAACAAATTTGACTTTATCATTTTTTGGCATTTTTCTAGTAACAAACCTTCTTACCAGTTTTAGCACAAAAGCGGTAATAATTAGTGCTATTACAACAAGTAATAATGCTTTAAACGAAATACTTATTTCTTCACTAAACGTAAAGGTATAATCTAATATAGAGTTTGCCTCTTCTACAATTGTATCTGTTACTTGTTCTAATTTGTCTTGCATCTAGCCTTTATATTTTAACCATTTATATAAATCTTTATATGTTGGTTTCTTGCCATACATTAAAATACCAACTCTGTAAATTTTTGCAGCCAACCAAACCATAAAAACAAAAGTAACCAATAATAACGTCATAGAAATAAACAGTTCTGTCCAAGAGACGCCAAATGGCACTCTCATTAACATTACAATAGGACTGGTAAAGGGAATATGTGAAAATAAAACGGCCATAGACCCATGAGGATCATTAATAACAGTTGCAAAACCAACATACACACCTAAAATTAAAGGTAGCATTATTGGCAACATAAATTGTTGTGTGTCTGTTTCATTATCTACGGCTGCACCAACAGCTGCAAACAAAGAACTATACAACATAAAGCCTCCTAGAAAGTAAAAAATAAATAACACAAACATTTTTAATAAGGGCAACCTTAAAATCTCTTGAATTAGTATTTGTAGTTTACCTCCGCCAGCAAATTCTTTCATGGCATCCCTTTGTTCTGAAGGAATTTTTGCTGTTTGCATTTCTGCCATATCTACTCCAAAAATAGTAGAAGCTGCGGTAGATATTATAAAAATTAAAATACCCCAAATTAAAAACTGCAATAAACCTGCCGAGGCATTTCCTAAAATTTTACCCAACATTAGTTGAAACGGTTTTACAGAAGAAACAATAATTTCTATAATTCTACTTGTTTTTTCTTCGATAACACTTCTCATTACAGAAGAACCGTAGATAATTACAAACATCATTAATAGATATCCTGAAATTGCACCAACACCAATTTTTAATCCGTTTATTAGTTTTGAAGATTCTTCTCCAGAAAAATTAAACATTTTAATGTCTGTGTTAATTTTAGATGCTTTTATTTTTTCTAAATCAATACCAAAACTATTTAGTTTTTCATTTCTAATTTTCTTTTCAATTTTATTTTCCAAAGAACTCATAATAGACATTCCTGGAGAATCTTTAGAATAGAATTCTATTGATTTTGCCAACAATTCTAAGCTGTCTTGTTTAGGTATTAGCAGTGCCCCATAATAATCACCCTGTTCAACCTTCTTCTTAGTTGCTTCTATTCCTAGATTAGAATAATCTAAATACTTAACGGTCTTCGAATCTTTAAAATCTTCTTTAGAAAACATTCCAGAATTGTCTACGTAAACAATCTCCTTTATTTTTTCGTCGTTTTTTTGTGTTAGAAAATAAATTAAAAAACCCATACCCACCATAATTATTGGACTCAAAAAAGTCATCATAATAAATGATTTGTTACGAACTTTTGCAATAAATTCTCTACGGATAATTAATTTTAACTTACTCATAATTAACTGTTTTTGTTTACTGCCTGAATAAAAATATCATTTGCATTTGGTATCAATTCTACAAAATGCTGTACTTCTCCTCTACTTGTTAAAAACGACAATAAATCGTTAGAAGTATCCGTAGCATTTAACTGTATATTTAATGCAAGCCCTTCATTTAATAATTTAAAATCTGCAGGAAACACTTTAAAATTTTCATTTAACTGCTGTTCTACCTCTCTAGGATTTGCTGTTTTTAAGCCTACTTGAAAAGTATGAGTTCTAAATTTACGTTTAATATCAGACAACTTTCCATCTAAAATTTTATTCGATTTATCAATCAAAGCAATTTCATCACACATTTCTTCAACAGACTCCATTCTATGCGTAGAAAAAATAATTGTTGCGCCTTCATCGCGCAACTGTAAAATTTCATTTGCAATTAATTGTGCGTTTATAGGATCGAAGCCAGAAAAAGGTTCATCAAAAATTAATAATTTTGGGTTGTGCATTACCGTTACAATAAATTGCACCTTTTGCGCCATTCCTTTAGAAAGCTCTTCTATCTTTTTGTTCCACCAAGCAGAAATATCAAATTTATCAAACCAATATTTTAAGCGTTTTTTAGCCTCTGCTTTACTTAACCCTTTTAATTGTGCTAAATACAAGGCTTGCTCTCCTACTTTCATAGATTTATACAAACCGCGTTCTTCTGGCAAATAGCCAATTTGTGCGGTATGGTGCGGTGCCAAAACTTCACCATCTAAAATAATAGAACCACTATCTGGCAATGTAATCTGATTTATAATTCTAATTAATGATGTTTTTCCTGCACCATTTGGCCCTAACAAACCATAAACACTCCCTTTAGGTATGTGAAGGGAAACGTTATTTAGTGCCGTAAAATCGCCATATTTTTTTACTACATTATTAATTTCTAATACATTTTTCATAAATAAAAATTATTTTTTTTGAATGGAAAGCCGAACAAAACTACATCTTTTCTAGGTATTAGTAGAACAACAATTAGAAACGTTACATTAAAAATTGTGTTAAAATTTACTATGCATGCATAACTTTTTTACAATTTACTATGCGTGCATAATAAATTAGTATATATTTGAAGCAATGAATAAGCATAAATCAATAGATCATCAATTAAGAGCAACCTGGCAAGCGGTTGCAAAAATGTATAATGAACAAGCTGTAAACCATGACAGTACTATGTCTACAGCCTTTGTTTTATTAAATATTGATAAAGAAAAAGGAACACCTTCTACAGCCTTAGGGCCGTTAATGGGCATGGAACCAACTAGCCTTTCTAGAATTTTAAAAAATATGGAAGACAAGGGTGCCATATCTAGAGAGAAAAACCCAGATGATGGGAGAAGCGTAATTATAAAATTAACAGACTACGGCAAAGAGATGCGCAGTGTATCTAAGGGTCATGTAATTCAGTTTAATGAAACCGTTATTGATAATGTTACAGAAAAAGATTTAGAAGGCTTTTTTAAAGTAACATCAGTAATAAATAAACTAATTGCAGACAAAGAAATTTATAAAGAAAATAGCAAAAAAGCAGTTTAAAAATCAATCAAATGACTAGAAGAATTAAAAAAATAGCAATTATTGGTTCCGGAATTATGGGAAGTGGTATTGCTTGTCATTTTGCTAATATTGGTGTAGAAGTTCTCTTATTGGATATTGTTCCAAGAGAATTAACCGATAAAGAAAAAGCAAAAGGATTAACGTTAGAAGACAAAGTTGTTCGCAATCGTTTAGTAAATGATGCATTAACAACTTCTTTAAAATCGAAACCTTCACCTATTTATCATCAAAAATTTGCAAACAGAATTACTACTGGTAATTTAGAAGATGACATTGCAAAGATTGCTAATGTAGATTGGATAATGGAAGTTGTAGTTGAAAGACTAGACATTAAGAAAATTGTTTTTGAAAAACTAGAAAAATATAGAACTCCGGGTACTATTATTTCTTCAAATACTTCTGGTATTCCTATTCAATTTATGAATGAAGGAAGAAGTGAAGATTTTAAAAAGCATTTTGCTGTAACTCACTTTTTTAATCCTCCAAGATATTTAAAACTTTTTGAAGTTGTTCCTGGCCCAGATTGTAAACAAGAAGTTACAGATTTCTTAATGATGTACGGTGAACAGTTCTTAGGTAAAACTTCTGTTTTAGCAAAAGATACCCCAGCATTTATAGGAAATAGAATTGGTATTTTCGGAATCCAATCTTTATTTCATCAAGTAAAAGAATTAGGTTTAACCGTTGAGGAAGTAGACAAATTAACTGGCCCTGTTATTGGGAGACCAAAATCTGCTACTTTTAGAACGGTAGATGTTGTTGGTTTAGATACTTTGGTGCACGTTGCCAATGGTATTTATGAAAACTGCCCTAATGATGAGGCGCATGAATTGTTTAAACTTCCTGGTTTTATCAATACCATGATGGAGAATAAATGGTTGGGAAGTAAAACAGGCCAAGGTTTTTATAAAAAATCTATAGATGCAAATGGAAAAAAAGAAATTCTAACCTTAGATTTAGACACTTTAGAATACCGTTCTGCTAAGAAGGCAAAATTTGCAACCTTAGAATTGACAAAAAAAATAGACAAACCTATAGATAGATTTAAGGTTTTAATTGGCGGAAAAGATAAAGCTGGTGAATTCTACAGAAAGAACTTTGGAGCTATGTTTGCCTATGTTCAAAATAGAATTCCAGAAATTTCTGACGAATTATATAAGATTGATGATGCCATGAAAGCTGGTTTTGGATGGGAAAACGGACCTTTCGAAATATGGGATGCTGTTGGTCTACAAAAAGGAATTGAATTAATGAAAGCTGAAGGAAAAGAGCCTGCAACTTGGATTACAGAAATGTTAGCCTCAGGTGCAACTTCTTTCTATTCTGTAAAAGAGGGTGCTACTTATTTTTATAATATTCCTACACAATCTGCAACTAAAAAACCTGGTCAAGAATCGTTTATTATTTTAGATAATATTAGAAAAACGAACGAAGTTTTCAAAAACTCTGGTGTTGTAATTGAAGATATTGGAGACGGTATTTTAAACCTAGAATTTCAATCTAAAATGAACACCATTGGTGGAGATGTTTTAGCAGGTGTTAACAAAGCAATTGATTTAGCAGAAAAAGACTTTCAAGGTTTGGTTGTTGGTAATCAAGCGCCAAACTTTTCTGTTGGCGCAAATATTGGTATGATTTTTATGATGGCTGTAGAGCAAGAATATGAAGAATTAAATTATGCTATCAAATACTTTCAAGACACCATGATGCGCATGCGATATTCATCAATACCAACTATTTCTGCTCCACATGGAATGGCTTTAGGTGGTGGTTGTGAAATCTCTTTACATGCAGATAAAGTTGTTGCCGCAGCAGAAACTTATATGGGATTAGTAGAATTTGGAGTTGGTGTAATTCCTGGTGGTGGTGGTTCTAAAGAAATGGCTTTAAGAGCGTCAGATTCTTTTAGTAAAGGAGATGTAGAATTAAATGTTTTACAAGAAAATTTCTTAACTATTGGTATGGCAAAAGTGTCTACTTCTGCTTACGAAGCGTTTGATTTAGGCTTGCTTCAAAAAGGAAAAGATGTTATTGTTGTGAATAAAGATAGGCAAATTGCAACTGCAAAAGCACACGCAAAATTAATGGCAGAAAGCGGCTATACACAACCCGTAACTAGAAAAGATGTAAAAGTATTAGGAAAACAAGCATTGGGAATGTTCTTAGTAGGAACAGATTCCATGAAAGATTCTAAATACATTAGCGCACACGACATGAAAATAGCTAATAAACTAGCTTATGTAATGGCCGGTGGAGATTTATCTGAACCAACATTGGTTACAGAGCAATACCTGTTAGACTTAGAAAGAGAAGCATTTTTATCTCTTTGCACAGAGCGTAAAACGCTAGAGCGAATTCAAAATATGTTAAAAACTGGAAAACCTTTAAGAAACTAGAAATTATGAGCAAACAAGCATATATCGTAAAAGCATATAGAACTGCAGTTGCAAAAGCTCCAAAAGGTGTTTTTCGCTTTAAACGTGCAGACGAATTAGGTGCAGAAACCATTCAGCACATGATGAAAGAAATGCCAAATTTAGACGTAAAACGTATAGATGACGTAATTGTAGGAAACGCAATGCCAGAAGGATCGCAAGGATTAAATATGGCGCGTTTTATTTCTTTAATAGGATTAAATTCTGTGGATGTTCCTGGAGTTACTGTAAATAGATTCTGTTCTTCTGGATTAGAAACGATTGCAATGGCTGCAGCAAAAATTCAAGCAGGCATGGCAAGTTGTATTATTGCCGGTGGAGCAGAAAGCATGAGTTCTGTGCCAATGACAGGTTTTAAACCAGAGTTAAATTATAACACCATAAAAGATGGTCATGCAGATTATTATTGGGGAATGGGGAATACTGCAGAAGCAGTAGCCAATCAATTCAAAATATCTAGAGAAGACCAAGATGAATTTGCTTTTAAATCTCATATGAAAGCGTTAAAAGCACAAGCAGAAAACCGTTTTCAAGATCAAATAGTTCCTATTGAAGTTGAAGAAACGTATCTAGGTGAAGACGGAAAGAAAGCAACAAGAAAATATACCGTAAACAAAGATGAAGGGCCAAGAGCCGGAACCTCTATCGCTGCTTTAAATAAATTACGTGCAGTTTTTGCTGCTGGCGGAAGTGTTACTGCTGGTAACTCATCTCAAATGAGTGATGGTGCAGCTTTTGTAATGGTAATGAGTGAAGAAATGGTGAAAGAATTAAATATTGAACCAATTGCCAGAGTTGTTAATTATGCCGCCGCTGGTGTAGAACCAAGAATTATGGGTATTGGCCCAGTTGCTGCAATTCCGAAGGTATTAAAACAAGCAGGTTTACAACAAAGTGATATTGAATTGATTGAATTAAATGAAGCTTTTGCCTCACAATCTTTAGCAGTAATGCGGGAGTTGAATTTAAACCAAGATATTATAAATGTAAATGGAGGTGCCATTGCATTAGGGCATCCTTTAGGTTGTACAGGAGCAAAATTATCTGTGCAATTATTTGATGAAATGCGCAAACGCGATATGAAGAATAAATACGGTTTAGTAACTATGTGTGTTGGAACAGGACAAGGTGCTGCAGGTGTATTTGAATTTCTTTCATAAATTAAAACAAGTAATAAATAAGACTTCAAAATCTTAATTATTAAAATATAAATTAACAATATTAGAAGATAAAATAGAAGAATTCCAGAGGATAACATTGGAGTTTTAAAATAGCAAAAATGTCTATACTCTATTTCTTTTTTCTATAATCTTAAAAATAAAAATAAAATGTCAGAATTATTAAGAGGTGGTCAATTTCTTGTAAAAGAAACAAATTGCGAAGACGTATTTACTCCGGAAGACTTTACAGAGGAGCAGCAAATGATGAAGGAAGCGGTAATGGAATTTAATGATCGTGAAATTATTCCTCATAAAGCGCGTTTCGAAGCAAAAGATTATGCCTTAACTGAAGAAGTAATGCGCAAAGCCGGAGAATTAGGTTTCTTAGGTGTTGCCGTACCTGAAGAATTTGGTGGTTTAGGAATGGGATTTGTTTCTACAATGTTAACCTGTGATTATATCTCTTCTGGAACTGGTTCTTTTAGTACTGCTTTTGGTGCACACACAGGAATTGGAACTATGCCAATTACCTTATACGGTACGCAAGAACAGAAAGAAAAATACGTACCTAAATTAGCTACAGGAGAGTGGTTTGGTGCTTACTGTTTAACAGAGCCCGGAGCAGGTTCTGATGCAAATTCTGGAAAAACAACAGCAGAAATTTCAGAAGACGGAAAGTCTTATAAAATTAATGGCCAAAAAATGTGGATTTCTAACGCAGGTTTTTGCAGTTTAATGATTGTTTTCGCTAGAATAGAAAATGACAAAAATATTACTGGTTTTATTGTTGAATATGATAAGGACAACCCAAACGGAATTACCATGGGTGAAGAAGAGCATAAATTAGGTATTAGAGCTTCTTCTACAAGACAAGTGTTTTTTAACGATACGGTTGTATCTGCAGAAAATATGTTAGCTGGTCGTGGAGAAGGTTTTAAAATTGCAATGAATGCTTTAAACGTAGGGCGTATAAAATTAGCTGCAGCTTGTTTAGATTCTCAAAGAAGAGTAATTACCTATGCGGTAAAATACGCAACAGAACGTAGACAATTTAAAACTCCAATTGCAGACTTTGGCGCAATTAAAGTAAAAATAGCAGAAATGACTACTGATACTTATGTTGGTGAATCTGCTTCTTACAGAGCAGCAAAAGATATTGAAGACAGAATTGCCTTAAGAGTTGCTGCTGGTAATACACACCAAGAAGCAGAATTAAAAGGTGTAGAAGAATATGCTATTGAATGTTCTATTTTAAAAGTTGCCGTTTCTGAGGATGTACAAAATTGTGCAGATGAAGGAATTCAAATTTTTGGAGGTATGGGATTCTCTGAAGAAACTCCTATGGAGTCTGCTTGGAGAGACGCAAGAATTGCACGTATTTATGAAGGTACCAACGAAATTAACAGAATGCTTGCCGTTGGTATGTTAGTAAAAAAGGCAATGAAAGGTCATATCGATTTATTAGGCCCTGCAACCAAAGTTGCAAATGACTTAATGGGTATACCTTCTTTTGAAACACCAGATTACTCAGAATTATTTTCTGAAGAAAAGGACATGATTGCAAAAATGAAGAAAACCTTTTTGATGGTTGCTGGCGCAGCAATTCAGAAATTTGGTCCAGATTTAGACAAGCATCAACAATTATTAATTGCTGCATCAGATATTTTAATTGAAATATATATGTCTGAATCTGCAATTTTAAGAACAGAGAAAAATGCCAAACGTTTTGGAGCAGCTTCTCAATCTGTACAAATTGCGATGTCTAAATTATACTTATATCATGCAGTAGATACCATTGCAGAAAAGGGAAAGGAAAGTATTATTTCTTTTGCAAAAGGTGATGAACAACGCATGTTACTAATGGGCTTAAAACGTTTTTCTAAATATACAAACTACCCAGATATTGTAGACTTACGTAATGAAATTGCAGAAAAAGTAAAATCAGAAAACAAATACTGTTTCTAAGAATATTTAAAATTTAGTTGATTAGTGAGAAGGCCATCTTTACAGATGGTCTTTTTTTATGAATATTTATAAAACTCCTTTCTCGACATCAAAATGATACATAAATACATTTTACAAAGTAGATAAAAGAGAAAAAAACAAAAAATAAAGCATTTTAAAAAGAGCTAATTGCTTTTTTATCAATACTTTTGCACGCAATTTGAAAACAATAGAATGAAACGTATTAAAGAATATAAAAAGCTTTTTAAAGTAGAAGGTCCTATTAATTTAAAAGAATTAAAAACGGCTTACAGAGGTTTGGTAAAAGAATGGCATCCAGATAAATTTCAAGAACAAGAAAAAAAGGATGAAGCAGATGTTATGAGTACTCAAATTATAGATGGGTATCATTTTTTAGTAAGCATTGCTCCAGAAACTAAAGAAGCAAACTTAGCAGCTTACAAAACCACTATTACAGAATTTCAGGTTTCAGACTGGCACCACAAAAGTATGCTTTTAGAAGTTACTTTTACAGATGGTAACAAATATGAATACTTTGGAGTTAGCAAAATTCTTTTTGGAAAATTTGTGAACGCAAAATCAATGAATAATTTTGGTAAAAGAAATATTTTTAATTCTTTTACCTACAGAAAATCTATGAAAGCTGCCGTAACGGTTTAAGCATTTTTAGACACCTGCTTTTGCAGAATATGTATATATAAAAAAAGAGATTACAAAAATGTAATCTCTTTTTTTGTGCGCTAATTTTTTTAAACTTATTTTAAAGCACCAATATAACGTTCTGCATCTAAAGCTGCCATACAACCTGTACCTGCTGCCGTTACGGCTTGTCTATATTCTTTATCCTGAATATCTCCAGCAGCAAAAACCCCTGGTAAATTCGTTTTAGTAGTTTTGCCTTCAGTAATTAAATACCCCGTATCATCCATATCTAAAACCCCTTTAAATAAGCCTGAGTTTGGTGTATGACCAATGGCAATAAAAACACCTGTTACTGAAATGTCATGTGTTTCTTTTGTTTTGTTATTGATTGCTCTAACCCCTTCAACAACATTCGAACCTAACACTTCATCAATCTCTGTATTATATAAAACTTCAATATTTTCAGTTTTGTGAACTCTATGTTGCATTGCCTTAGAAGCTCTCATAAAGTCTTTACGTACCAATATTGTAACTTTACTACAAATATTAGCCAAATACGTAGCTTCTTCTGCTGCCGTGTCTCCTGCACCCACCACTACTACATCTTGGCCTTTATAGAAAAAACCATCACAAGTTGCGCATGCAGATACTCCTCCACCAATTAAACGCTGCTCACTTTCTATTCCTAGATATTTTGCAGTTGCACCAGTAGAAATAATAATTGTCTCCGCTTCAATATGTTTGTTTTCATCCACAATAACTTTATGAATTCCGCCAACTTTATCACTTAACGCTACTTTCGTTACCAAACCAAAACGAACTTCTGTTCCAAACCGCTCTGCTTGTTTTTTTAAATCTTCCATCATTGCTGGACCATCTGTGCCTTCTGCATATCCTGGAAAATTATCTACTTCTGTAGTTGTAGTTAATTGTCCTCCCATTTGCATTCCTGTGTACATTACAGGTTTCATGTCTGCTCTAGCTGCATAAATTGCCGCAGTGTAACCCGCAGGACCCGAACCTATAATTAAACATTTAATTTTTTCTATTGTATCTGACATAATATTTTCTATCGAATTTGGAACCGTAAAAATATAGTTTTTTGTTACTTCTATTATCGAATGTTTATAAGTTTTAACAATGAAAACAAAACTCAATTTAATTAATGATTTATCTTAAATAATAAATACTAATTTAATTGCTTTTTTATAAAAAGGATGTATCTTTGCAGTCCTTAAATGAGTAATCATTTTCGGGGTGTAGCGTAGCCCGGTCATCGCGCCTCGTTTGGGACGAGGAGGTCGCAGGTTCGAATCCTGCCACCCCGACTAAAAAAACCATGATAAATTAATTTATCATGGTTTTTTTTATTTTTAATAAAACATTTAATTTCTTAACCACTCAAAGATAAGACAAAAAGAGAATCTACGAACCCTCTTTAAACTGAGCCAATAGTCTTTATTTTAAAACCGTTAAAATTAACTTGAATATTTTGCTCAAAAAAAAAATTTTTGTAGCCTAAAAAGTTGCTCCTCAAGAAATATATATTATTTATCAAAAAAATAAAACCACAAAACAAATTAAATATTTTAAGTAAATTTATTCAAAATATTATAAAATATTATTGTTTAAGTGAATCGTTAATTCCTTAAACATTCGTATCTTTGTGTAAAATATAATTATTATGGCTCGCAAGAAAAACATCAGTAAAGACAACTTAATTTCTTGGTACATGGAGTTTGTACTAGAACACAATCACCACCCTAAATCTGTATTTAGTTTCGCAAAAGAAAATAATTTTGAGGAAGCAGATTTTTATAAATTCTATGGTTCATTTGAAGCAATAGAAAAATCTGTTTTTAGCGAATTCTTTAACAACACCATTAAGATGTTGTCTAAAAGTGAAGATTACCCAACTTATGATGCTAGAAATAAATTATTAAGCTTCTATTTTACATTTTTTGAGCTTCTAACAGCAAACAGAAGCTATGTTGTGTATGCTTTAAAAGGCAATGAAAATGTTATAAAATTAAAATCTTTAAAACTATTAAAAGATTTAAAACAAGATTTTAAAACGTTTGCAAATAATATTGGTATTGAAAAGTTAGATCTTCAGCAAGAAAAGTTAGGAGAAATTCAAGACAAAGCTACACAAGAATCTTCTTGGATACAGCTAGTACTTACCATGAAATTCTGGTTAGATGATACTTCTGCATCTTTTGAAAAAACAGATATTTTTATTGAAAAATCTGTAAATGCTCGTTTTGATTTATTAGATATTAAACCATTAAAAAGCATTATTGATTTCGGGAAATTTATTTTAAAAGAAAAAGTTAACTTCAATTAAAGAAGCAATGAAAACGATAGATTCTATACCAACATCTAAAATACAACGTGCATCTAAACTAGTAACCACTGGAGCTAAAATTGGTGTAAATTATTTAAAATATTACGGTGATAAACTTACAAAATCAGAAGAAGAAGCAAAAGAAAACCTAAACACAAATAACGCAGAAGATATTTATAATGGGCTACAACAACTTAAGGGAAGCGCCTTAAAAGTTGCCCAAATGTTAAGTATGGAAAAAAGTGTCTTACCAATAGCCTATGTAGAAAAATTTTCACTTTCACAATTTTCGGTACCACCTTTATCTCCTGCTTTGGTTGTTAAAACTTTTAAGCGTTACTTTGGTAAAGATCCTAGTGAAATTTATGATAAGTTTGATACTGTTTCTGTAAATGCTGCAAGTATAGGGCAAGTGCATAAAGCAGAAAAAGACGGTAAAAAGTTAGCTGTTAAAATTCAATATCCTGGAATAGCAGATAGTATTACCTCAGATTTATCAATGGTAAAACCCATTGCTGTTAAAATGTTTAATATTAGAGGAAAAGATTCTGATAGATATTTTAAGGAGGTAGAAAGTAAGTTAGTAGAAGAAACTAATTACATTTTAGAAGTAGAACAAAGTATTGCAATTGTAGCCGCTTGCAAGCACATACCACATTTAAATTTCCCTAATTACTATTCTGATTTATCTTCAGATAGAATTATTACAATGGATTGGATGGAAGGTCTTCATTTGTCTGAGTTTACGACAAATGATCAAGAGATCTCTAATAAATTAGCGCAAGCTTTGTGGGATTTTTATATGTTCCAGATTCACACATTGAAAAAGGTACATGCAGATCCGCACCCTGGTAATTTTTTGGTTTCTCCAGAAAATGAGTTAATTGTAATTGATTTTGGTTGTATGAAAACAATTCCATTAGAGTTTTATACACCTTATTTCGAATTAGCAAAACCAGCGTGTATAAACGACCCTGTGCTTTTTGAACAAAAGTTATATGAATTAGAGATTTTAAGAGAAGATGATTCTAAAGAAGAATTAAACTTTTTTAGAGAAATGTTTCATGAAATGTTAAGTTTATTTACACAACCTTTTCACGAAGAAGAATTTGATTTTTCTGATGATGACTTTTTTGGGAAAATTTCAGATTTAGGAAGTAAATACATGAAAAGTTCCGAAATAAAAAACATGAATGGAAATAGAGGATCTAAACACTTTATTTATATAAACAGAACCTTTTTTGGCTTGTATAATTTAATGCACGACTTAAAAGGAAAAGATATTAAAATTAATAATTATAAAAAATTATAATGGCGTTTTTCAACTTTGATGATATCCAAAACTTAGATAAAATTTATAAAATTAACTTAATAAATAGTTGCTCTGGTTTTAAATCAGCTAATTTATTAGGTTCAATTTCAGAAGAGGGTATTTCAAACGTAGCCGTGTTTAGTTCGGTTACTCATTTAGGTTCTAAACCACCTACTTTGGGTTTTATTTTAAGACCAACCACCGTTCCAAGAGACACGTATAAAAATATTAAAGATTCAGGAATATTTACTATTAATCATATTCACGAAGGTATTATAGAAGATGCACATCATACATCAGCAAAGTACCCAAAAGAAGTGTCAGAATTTGATATGACGGATTTAGAAGAAGAATTTAAGGGCGCATTTAAAGCACCGTTTGTAAAAGGAGCGCCAGTACAAATGAGTATGAAGTTTATAGAGGAAGTGTATGTGCCCTCTAATGATGTAATGCTAATTGTCTCTCAAATTCAAGAGTTGTATATTGATGACGCATTATTGCAAGAAGACGGCTTAATTAATTTATCTAAAGGCAATATAGCTGCCATAAATGGTTTAGACACTTATGCAATACCTCAATTTAACAAACAACTTTCTTACCAAAGACCTAAAAAAATAAGTTAAGTGTATGAAGATTCTCGTAACAGGCGCCACCGGATATATAGGAAAAAGGTTAATACCTCTTTTGCTAAATGATGGCCATGTTGTGGTTTGTGCAGTTAGAGACAAAACAAGAGCTCAAAATTATTTTAAAGATAGAAAAAACATTATTTTAGTTGAGGCAGATTTCTTAAATGCTGAAAGCCTTGTTCACATACCTAAAGATATAGATATTGCGTATTATTTAATACACTCCATGTCTAACTCAGCCAAAGAGTTTCATATCCTAGAAGAAAAATGCGCTTTTAATTTTAAAAGATTTGCAGAACACTCTCAAGTAAAACAAGTAATTTATTTAAGCGGAATAACAAATGACACCAAACTGTCTAGACATTTATTATCTAGAAAGAATGTAGAAAAAGCTTTAGCTTCAAAAAAATACGCGCTCACTACATTTAAAGCAGGTATTATTGTTGGCTCTGGCAGCTCTTCATTTGAAATTATTAGAGATATTGTAGAAAAATTACCTTTTATGATTGCCCCTAAATGGTTAAATACAAAAACCCAGCCCTTAGGAATAAGAGACGTTTTATCTTTTTTACACCGTGCCATTGGTAAAAAGGAATTGTACAATACTTCTTATGATGTTTTTGGACCAGAAATAATGACCTATAAAGAAATGTTACTTCAATTTGCAAAAGTAAGAAAGCTAAAAAGACGGATTGTAATTGTGCCAGTAATGACGCCAAAACTTTCTTCTTATTGGTTATATTTTGTAACCTCTACCTCTTACAAGCTTGCCACCTCATTAGTAAATTCTATGGGCGTAGAAGTTATTGGAATTAAAAGTAACATTAATAATATTTTAGAGGTTAAACCAATGTCTTACAAACAAGCTGTTGAACTTGCATTTGAGAGAATAAAACAAAATAGTATTATTTCTAGTTGGAAAGATTCATACATCAGCAGTGGAAAGTTAAAAAACTATGTACATGAATTTATAAATGTGCCAAAATATGGATGCTTTAAAGACTTTAAACAACGAAAAGTAAAGAATAACAAAAAAGCACTAGACAAAATCTGGGCAATTGGTGGAGAAACAGGCTGGTACTACGGTACTTTCCTTTGGAAAATTCGTGGTATTGTAGATCAATTTTACGGTGGTGCCGGGTTAAGGAGAGGAAGAAGACACCCTACCGAATTAAACTCTGGAGATGCCTTAGATTTTTGGAGAGTAATATACGCAGACAAAGAAAAAGGCAAATTACTATTATACGCAGAAATGATTTTACCAGGAGAAGCTTGGTTAAAATTTAAAATAGAAGATGGTACCATTTATCAAACCGCAACCTTTAGACCTCACGGCCTTGCTGGTAGATTGTATTGGTATTCTGTAATGCCCTTTCATTGGTTTGTTTTTAACGGAATGATTAATAATATTAATAAATAGTTTTGAAAAAACAACACTTACCCCAAAAAACATGTCTGATTTGCAACCTACCTTTTACGTGGCGCAAAAAATGGGAAAAAAATTGGGAAAATGTAAAATATTGTAGCGAAAAATGCAGAAGAAACAAGAAAACACAAGCTTAATTTGGTTTCGTAATAACTTACGGGTTCATGACAATACCTCATTAAAAAAAGCGATAGAAAACCATTCAACAGTAATTGCAGTTTATTTCTTTGATCCAAAATTATTTAAAATTGATACGTTTGGATTTCAGAAAACAGAGAAGTACCGCGCAAAATTTCTTATTGAAACCGTTACTAATTTAAAAAAGAACTTGGCCGATTTAAACATAACGTTACTCACTTATTTTAAAAGTCCCGAAGATCAAATTCATACTCTTTGTGATGTCTATAAAATTAAAACTATTTACACACAGAAGGAATGGACCCAAGAAGAGGTTGTTACCAATAATTTTATAAAAAACACACTTTCTAAAGACGTCTCCATTACTGAAGAATATGATCAATTTTTATACAACCCAAACACCGTTTCTAAAGATTTCTCTAAGATACCAAACGTATTTACAGCCTTTAGAAAAAAATTAGAAAAAACAGTGCAAATTCCTAGAGAAGTTGCTGCTTCAAAATGCCAATTAGAAAATTTAATTGAAAATAAAACAACAATTCCAACACTTAAAGAATTAGGTTTTCAAGATTTTGAATCAAATAAAAATAGCGTTTTTCCTTTTTGTGGCGGAGAAACAGCCGCACTACTAAGATTACAAAATTATTTTTTTGAGACTAAAAAAGTTGGCTTTTATAAAAAAACTAGAAATGGTTTGATTGGTAAAGATTACAGTACAAAGTTTTCACCTTGGTTAGCAAATGGTAGCTTGTCTGCCAAAACTATCTATTGGAAAATTAAGGAATATGAAGCTGAATTTAGCGCTAATGATTCTACATATTGGGTTATTTTTGAGTTGATCTGGCGAGATTATTTCAAATATATTTCCTTAAAATATAATGCTAAAGTTTTTCAGCTTGGCGGAATTTTAGAAAAAGACTATCAATGGAGTTCTAACAATACATTAATAGAACAATGGATTAACGGAGAAACCAAAGACGATTTTGTAAATGCCAATATGATAGAACTTAAGGAAACTGGTTTCATGAGTAATAGAGGCAGGCAAAATGTAGCTTCTTACTTTGCAAAAGAACTTTTGTTAGATTGGAGAATTGGTGCAGCATACTTCGAATCAATGTTACTAGATTATGATGTGCATAGCAATTATGGAAACTGGATGTATGTTGCTGGTGTAGGTAATGATCCTAGAGATCGCAAATTTAACACCCAACTGCAAGCAGAACGGTATGATGGAAATCATAAATTTAGAAAAATATGGTTGACAAAAACATTGTTTTAATATGAAAAAATTACGTTTAATTTTAGGAGATCAATTAAATAGCCAACATTCTTGGTTTTTAGAGCCCAATGACAATGTTACGTATTGCTTGTTTGAAATGCGACAAGAAACAGATTATGTAACCCATCATATTCAGAAAGTTGTTGGTTTTTTTGCAGCAATGCGAAATTTTGCGCTTGAATTAGAAAAAGCAAATCATAACGTTGTTTATTTTAATATAAATGACGCACAAAACACCCAAAGTTTAGTTGACAATTTAGCACTCTTAATTAAAGAAAATAGTATCGATAAATTTGAATATTTATCACCAGATGAATATAGACTAGATGAACAATTAAAAGAATTTACTTCTAATTTAAGTATTGAAACTGCTGTCTTTTCAACAGAACACTTCTATACAGAAAGAGAAGAACTAGGGCTTTTCTTCAAAGGTAAAAAACAATTTTTGATGGAAAATTTTTATCGCAATATGCGTAAGAAACATCAAATTCTAGTAGTGAATAATCAGCCAGAAGGCGGTAAGTGGAATTTTGATGCCAGCAATCGTAAAAAATGGAAAGGTGAAGCTTTAATTCCTCAAGAAATTAGCTTCGATACCGATGTAACGAGCATTATAGAAGCAATTAATCAGGCTGGGATAAAAACGCTTGGAAAAATCAATCCTAAATATTTTGAATATCCTATTTCTAGAAATCAGGCTCTACAACAATTAACTTATTTCTGTCAGCATTTATTAGTTCACTTTGGAGATTACCAAGATGCCATGCATACAGATAAAATATATCTATTTCATAGTAGAATTTCCTTTGCAATGAATACAAAAATGATTTCGCCTAAAGAGGTTATTACTATTGTATTAGAAACTTATAGAACACAAGAAGATGCTATAGATATTTCTCAAGTAGAAGGTTTTATAAGACAAATTTTAGGCTGGCGAGAATACATGAGAGGAATGTATTGGATGTTAATGCCAAATTATAAAAAAGAAAACTTTCTAGAGAATAAAAATAAACTACCAGATTTCTTTTGGACCGGAAAAACAAAAATGAATTGCCTTAAAAATGCAATTAATAATTCATTAGACAATGGTTATGCCCACCATATTCAGCGCTTAATGATTACTGGTAATTTTGCATTATTAACACAAATACATCCAGATGAAATAGATGCTTGGTACTTGGGTATCTATGTAGATGCCATAGAATGGGTACAATTGCCAAATACAAGAGGTATGAGTCAGTTTGCAGATGGTGGTAAAATAGCCACCAAACCTTATGTATCTAGCGGAAGTTATATTAGCAAAATGGGTAATTATTGTGATGCCTGTGTCTATAAAAAAACAAAGAAATTTGAAGACGATGCATGCCCTTTTAACACACTATATTGGAATTTCTTAGACGAGAAACAAGCAAAATTATCTTCTAACTTTAGAATGAAAATGATGTATAGCGTGCTAAATAAAATGTCTTCTGAAGATAGAATAAAAATAAAAGAGAAAGCAAATCATATTATAGAAAACTTAGATGAATACTAACAGAGAAGAAATACATGTTGTTTGGTTTAAACGAGATATGCGTTTACAAGATAATGAGGCCATTTATAATGCCTTAGAAGCAAATAAACGTGTACTTTTTTTATATGTTTTTGAAAATTCATTATTAGAAGACCCACATTATGACAAACGCCATTGGGATTTTATAAAACAATCTATAATTGACTTAAATACTGACTTAAAAAAATATAACACAAAAGTGCTTTGTGTACAAACCGAAGTTGTGAATACTTTTAATCAGCTTTTTAATTCTTATAAAATTAATACTGTATTTTCTCATCAAGAAACAGGTTTATTAATTACTTACAATAGAGATAAAGAATTTACAAGATATTGCAGAAACAACTCGGTAAATTGGATAGAGAACAACAATAACGGTGTGCTAAGAGGTTTATTAAACAGAAAAGATTGGTTTGATAAATGGGATGATTACATGCATGACGCTTTAATTAAAAACGAATTTGATGCTGCTAAATTTATCTCTATCGAAGAAATTGAAGAGTTAGAAAAATATTTTCAGAAAGTAGATTTAAAAACGCCAAAACACGAATACTTTCAAAGAGGAGGCTCTAAAATGGCTTGGCGGTATGCCAATACCTTTTTTGATAAGCGCCATGAAAAATACATGTTTAACATTTCTAAACCAGCCTTAGCTAGAGAGAGTTGTAGTAGATTATCTCCTTATATTGCTTGGGGTAATATCTCTATACGCCAAGTTTATAATGAAGCGCTTAAATGTAAGACAGAAGCAAACAAAAGACACTTAGGAGCCTTTATTTCTAGACTTCGCTGGCAAGCACATTTTATCCAAAAATTTGAAATGGAGCACACCATGGAGAATGCAAGTATAAATAAAGGATACCAAAAACTAAAAAAAAGTATTTCTACTGAGTATCAAAAAGCTTGGGAAGAAGGCAAAACAGGCTTTCCTTTAATTGATGCATGCATGCGCTGCTTAACAGAGACTGGCTATTTAAACTTTAGAATGCGCGCAATGTTAGTCTCTTTCTTTACCCATATTTTATGGCAGCCTTGGCAAGCATCATCGCAGCACTTATCTAAACTATTTTTAGACTTTGAACCCGGAATTCACTTTCCACAATTGCAAATGAATGCTGGCGAAACAGGCATAAATATTCTTAGAATTTACAATCCTATAAAAAATAGTTTAGAGCATGATGAAGATGGAACATTTATAAGGAAATGGATTCCTGAACTAGCAAATTTAGACACCCCTTTTGTGCATGAACCTTATTTAATGACCCCTCTAGATCAGCAGTTTAATAATTTTGAACTTGGAGTAGATTATCCGAATCCTATTGTTGAAATTAAAGTTGCACGAAAAAAAGCGAGTGACACCCTTTGGAATATGAAAAAAAATACAGAGGTTAAAAAAGAGAGCGCAAGAATTCTAAAAAAACATACACTTTCTAATAGAAACAGCATGATGGATGCAGATTAAGTACTAATTATTTCCAATAATATAATTTTCTGTTAATTTTTGTTTAACTTATCTATAAAATACTTAAACATACTTATATTTTGTGTATCTTTGAATAATGATATTTAACACTACTCTTAAAAATAAAGATGCTACCGCAACAATGAATAACTTGTTAGGCCAATCTTATAGTTTCCTTAAAGCTATAAAGTTAGGTGGTGTTGGCTCTAAAAGAATGATTATTGATTCTGTAAGTCCTGGATTTTTAAAATTAATTAATGATGTTTCAGATATTAATTATGGTAATATCGAATTAAGAGAAAAAGGAATTATAGTTCATATTAATAAAGGTTTGAAAAATTTTAGTTGGGCAATACCCTATTATCAATTGCACACTTACAAAACCGAAGGATTTAGCATACATGCACAAGGCAACTTTGTTAGATTTAAAAACAATAAATTATTAAAAGAAAATAAAGAATTTATTGATAAAATAATTATCCGTAAAGTAGAAAACAATAAACAATATGATTTCCAATAGCGAACATAAATTAAGCAGCATTTCTATAGATAGAATCATAGAAATGGCTTGGGAAGATAGAACTACCTTTGAGTCAATTCAATTTCAATTTGGCTTAAAAGAACAAGAGGTTATCGATTTAATGCGCAGAGAAATGAAGCTAAAGAGTTTCAAAATGTGGCGAAAGCGTGTACAAGGGAGAAAAACAAAGCATGAAAAATTAAGAACCTTTGCAAAAGGAAGGTTTAAATGCACCAGACAAAGAAGCATCTCGAATAACTCGATATCTAAAAGATAAAAAAAAATAACAAACACCAAATTGGCAAAAAAAGAGAATTTAACGGGTTTTAATGGATTTTCACCAGAGGAAATTGGTGATGACCATCTCTACACAGGATTAAAAACACCTATGAAAGTAGATGCTTTTAAATTATCAGATATTGAGAAAAAAGAAAAAATAGCATTACTTTTTTCAGAAATAATGGATGTTATGGGCTTAGATTTAACAGATGATTCTTTAAATGGAACCCCTAAGAGAGTCGCTAAAATGTATATTGACGAGATTTTTTCTGGATTAAACCCTGTAAATAAGCCAAAAGTAGCACTGTTTGATAATAAATACCAATACAATCAAATGTTGGTAGAAAAAAACATTACATTTTATTCTAATTGTGAACATCATTTTGTGCCAATTGTAGGCAAAGCACACGTAGCATACATTTCTTCAGGAAAAGTAATTGGTCTTTCAAAATTAAATAGAATCGTACAGTACTATGCAAAAAGACCACAAGTTCAAGAACGATTGACTAATCAAATTGCTGAGGAATTAAAATCAATTTTAAACACTGAAGATGTTGCTGTAATTATAGATGCAAAACATTTGTGTGTTTCTTCTAGAGGTATTAAAGATGATACTTCTACAACTGTAACCTCTTACTTTGGTGGAAAATTTGAAGACCAAGCAAAAATTACTGAATTACAAAATACCCTAAATTACTAAATATGGAATTAATTGAAAAAGCACTAGCATTTGAAACTAGGAAAATGAGATTTCCTACAACGAGTGATCGAATAATGGCAGCCCGAGAGGCCAAAGATTTAATCTTAAGTCTAAACGAAATTTACAAACAAAATAAGGATTCTAAAATCATGGATATCATGAAGAGATTGACCCTGATTAAACAAAGAATTGAAAGAAGGTTAAAAGGAAAACCACTTACTTCTTAATAATTAATAATTATTTTTATTGCGCTTCTAAGTTTTATAATTATATTACCGTTTATAAAATCTGAAAGGTAACAATGAATTTAACGGAACGCGCAGAAGAATTTGAACATAGAAAGTTCTCTTTTAAAACAACAAGTGATAGAATTATAGCATCTAGAGAGGTAAAAGCCCTGATTCTAGAGCTAAACGAAGTATATAAAATAGAAAAAGATCTTGAAATAATGGATCAAATGAAGCGCTTGACAGCTGTGAAACAGAAAATTGAAAAGCGCTTGAAAGGAAGACCTTAAAAGCATATGAGAAAAATAGTAGTAGTTGGAGGAAGCAAAGGAATTGGACAAGCAATTGTACAATCTTTAATTGAAGAAAACACAGTTGTAAACATTAGTAGATCAGCTCCTTTGCAGCCTCACACTAACCTAACTCATTATACTTGTGATATACTTACCGATGATTTACCAGAAATTGATGAAATAGACACTTTAATCTATTGCCCTGGTAGTATTAACTTAAAACCAATTTCAAGATTAAAATTAGAAGACTTTAGAGAAGACTTTGAAATAAATGTAATTGGCGCTGTAAAAGCGGTTCAAAAATACCTCCCTAAATTAAAGAACGGTAAAAACCCTTCTATTTTACTTTTTAGCACGGTAGCTGCTAAATTAGGTATGCCTTATCATGCAAGTATTGCGGCCGCAAAATCTGCTGTAGAAGGTTTAGCAAAATCTTTAGGTGCAGAATTAGCTCCTACCATTCGTGTAAACGCTATTGCACCAACTGTTACGGAAACAGACTTGGCATCTAAACTATTAAGAAATGACAAGATGATAGAAAACATCACAGAACGTCATCCTCTTAAAAAATTCCTTAAACCAAATGAAGTTGCAGATTTAGCAACTTTCCTTATTTCTGATAAAGCAAAATCCATTTCTGGTCAAGTCTTTGAACTTGATTGTGGAATTGTAAGTTTCAAAATTTAAAAAACATGACAGATATTTATAACATCAAAATCAATAGTTTACAAAATAAAGCTATTGACTTATCCGAATACAAAAACAAATATATTCTTTTCGTTAATGTAGCCTCTAAATGTGGGTTTACATCTCAATACAAAGAGCTTGAAGAATTATATAAAATGCATGAAGACAGCTTAATGATTATTGGATCTCCTTGCAACCAATTTGGAAGCCAAGAGCCCGGAACCGCAGAAGATATTCAGGCTTTTTGCAAAGTAAACTTTGGAGTAACTTTTTTAATGACAGAAAAAATAGATGTAAAGGGTAGTAAGCAACATGGTTTATATACTTGGTTAACAGACAAAAATCTTAATAATTCTAAAAGCTCTTCAGTTAAATGGAATTTTCAAAAATATTTAGTTTCACCTAAAGGAGAATTGGTTGATTATTATTTTTCAATTACCAAACCGTCTAGCTCAAAAATAACAAAACACTTAATATAAAAACTATGTTCGGAATTTTTAAAAAAAAGTCTGAAGCAGATAAACTGCAAGACCGATATAAAAAAGTAATGGAAGAAGCTTATAAATTACAATCTATTAACAGAACAGATAGTGATACAAAATACAAAGAAGCAGACGATATCTTAAATGAAATTGATGCTTTGAATGCGAAAGAATAAATAATGAAACAACTGAAATTAACGCTATTATTTTTAGTTATAAACTTTAGTGGCCTTGCCATTGGAAGTTGGCTAATGAATAACGGACCTCTTTCGGCTTGGTACACAACCTTAAATCAAGCTCCTTGGACGCCACCTGGTTTTGTCTTTGGTATTGCTTGGACGCTTATAATGATAAGCTTTTCTATTTATTTAGGAAAGCTTTTTACCGTAGACGAAAGCCGTAAAAATTGTGTTATTTTTTTGTTTCAATTTATACTTAACGTAAGCTGGAATTTTATCTTCTTTAATCAGCATTTAGTGCTTTTAGCACTAATCAATATTATTTTACTAACGGCTCTCATATTTATTTACTTTTATAAAATTAGTAATAAAGTAAGTAATTACAGATACCTATTACTACCTTACATGCTTTGGTTGTGCATAGCCACCTCTTTAAATCTCTATATTCTAGTACATAATTAAAAATGAAAATATATACACTTCAAAAGAAACAACAACTACCTATTTCGTTAGACAAGGCTTGGGAATTTTTATCTAACCCTAAGAACTTAAGCATCATTACACCAGATTACATGAGTTTTGATATTCTTTCAAATATAGATAGGCCTTTATACACTGGTCAAATTATTCAATATAACGTAACACCTCTATTAGGCATCAAAACAAAATGGGTTTCTGAAATTACACATATCGAAGATAGAAAATACTTTGTAGACGTTCAGATGTACGGACCATATGCCTTATGGCATCACAAGCATTTTGTAAAAGAAATTGAAGGTGGCGTGGAATTAGAAGATATTATCGATTATAAAGTTCCTTTAGGTATTTTAGGTCAACTAGTGCATCCCTTTTTGGTAAAGCCAAAATTAGAAGAAATCTTTAATTATAGACAAGAAAAATTACTAGCACTTTTTGGTAAAATTAAGTAAACATGAAGGACACTGTAAATGTTTTTTGGTTTCGTAGAGATCTAAGGTTAGATGATAATGTTGGCTTTTATAATGCCCTTAAAAGTGACAACCCCGTACTTCCACTCTTTATTTTTGACGAAGAAATATTAAAAAAACTTCCTAAAGACGATGCGAGACTTACTTTTATTTACGAAACGCTTCAAAAAATGCGTTCTAAATTAGAAGAAAAAAATGGAAGCAGTATTGCTATGTTTCATGGCAACCCAGTTGCTGTATTTAAAAATTTGTTAAAAAAATTTAATATAGGAAGCGTTTTTACCAATAGAGACTATGAACCTTATGCAAAAGAGCGAGATATAGAAATTGAACAATTATTAATTAAAAATAATGTTGAATTTAAAACTTTTAAAGATCAAGTAATTTTCGAGCAAAATGAAGTCACTAAAAAAGATGGTTTACCTTATGTAGTTTATACGCCATACATGAAAGTATGGAAAGAGCAATTTAAAACACACAACCTAGACTTTTACTACACCAGTTCATTCTTAAAAAATTTATTACAAGACAAGGCGCTTCCAAATTTGCACTTGTCAGATATTGGTTTTACAGAATCTACACAAAAAATAGTAAAACAAATAGTTACTCCTGCTCTTATTCAAAATTATGAAGAGACACGTAACTTTCCTGCACAAGATTCTACGTCTAAGTTGGGTCCGCATCTGCGCTTTGGTACTGTTAGTATTCGTAAAATGGTAGAAAAAGCAATTACGGAAAAAAATGAGATTTTTTGGCAAGAACTAATCTGGCGAGAATTTTTTATGCAAATTCTGTGGCATTTTCCACATACCTCAAAAAGTTCATTTAAATCTAAATATGACCGAATTGAATGGAGAAATAATGAAGAAGAATTTAAAAAATGGTGTTCTGGTAAAACGGGCTACCCTCTAGTTGACGCAGGAATGCGCCAATTAAATGCAACTGGTTTTATGCATAATAGAATTAGAATGTTGGTAGGTAGTTTTCTTTGCAAGCATTTATTAATAGACTGGAGATGGGGAGAAGCTTATTTTGCTGAGAAACTTCACGATTACGAAATGGCAAGCAACATTGGTAACTGGCAATGGGTTGCTGGCTCTGGAGTAGATGCTGCTCCATATTTCAGAATTTTTAACCCAACAACTCAAATCAAAAAGTTTGACAAGGATTTGGCATATATCAAAAAATGGGTTCCAGATTTTCAAGAATTCACATACCCACAGGAAATGGTAGACCACAAAGAAGCGAGAGAAAGATGTTTATCTACCTATAAAAAGGCACTTACTGAGTTTTAAAATACACCAATAGACTTCTTTTTAATAAAAAATACGTTTCCCAATCTATTAAAACTACTCTGAAAAAAATAAATTTAAAAAAACACATTTTAAGTTTGGCTGTGTACTCAATTTTTGTTTTATTTGCGCACTGAAAAACAAAAGCCGATGTAGCTCAGCTGGCTAGAGCAGCTGATTTGTAATCAGCAGGTCGTGGGTTCGAGTCCCTCCATCGGCTCAATTTTTTAAAAGCTTCAAAAATTTATTTTTTGAAGCTTTTTTAATAGAACAAAGCACAAGAAAACCTTTTCCCATCAGATTTCATTCCATAAAACTCAGTACAAATAGTTCCCTAAATTAACTATATTGCAAGCTGTCATTCCTTTTATTTAAAAACATAATTATGAAACTTAAAGTTGGTTTATTAGGAGGTGGTTCTTGGGGAACTACCGTTGCTTCGTTAACATCAAAAAACAGTGAAACAACCCTCTGGGCAAGAGATATAAACACTGTAAAAGAAATAAATGAATTAAACTCTAATGAAAAGTACTTGCCAAATGCAAAACTTCATAAAGGGTTAAAAGCATCCAATTCTATTAAAGAAACAGTAGAAAATGCAGATGTTATTGTAATGGGAATTCCCTCTCAACATTTTAGAGCGGTACTCATCGCAGCAAAACCATTTATTAGGCCTTGGGTTCCTATTGTTAGCCTGGCAAAGGGTTTAGAAACATCAACTAAAATGAGGATGACAGAAATTATTGAAGAAATTATGCCCGGGCATCCTGCTGGTGTTCTTACGGGACCAAATTTAGCAAAAGAAATACATTCTGGAAAAGCTGCAGCTGCGGTAATTTCTATGGTTGATAAAACAATTGCAAAAAAACTACAAAGTGTTTTTAGCTCTGGGTTATTTAGAGTGTATACCAATACAGATGTTATTGGAAGTGAATTAGGCGGCGCTTTAAAAAACGTAATGGCAATTGCCGCAGGAATGGGAGACGGCGCAAATGCCGGAGACAATACGCGTTCTGCATTAATTACAAGAGGTCTTTCTGAGTTGACAAGATTGGGCACAGCGATGGGCGGAAAAGGCAGAACTTTTGCTGGCTTAACAGGCTTAGGAGATTTAATAGCAACCTGCTCTAGTTCTAAAAGCAGAAACCATCATGTTGGATTTCAATTAGGAAAAGGAGAAAAACTAGAGGATATAATTGCGCAAATGAATGAAGTTGCAGAAGGTGTAAAAACCACAAAAGTAGTAATGAAGCTAGCAGAAGACTATAAAGTAAACATGCCTATTACAAGAGAGGTCTATAAAGTACTCTATGAAGGAAATACCGTTTTCGATGCTTTTAAAGGACTAATTACGCACGAAGTTGGTTCTGAAAAAGAACCAGGATAGTACTTAAATTTGTATTTTTATTATATCTTTACTCTTTAAGTCACATAATTATCAAAATCACAATTTTTTATGCTTATTATTGGAATTGCAGGTGGAACTGGAAGTGGAAAAACAACCGTTGTTAATCAAATTATTAAACAATTACCCACAGATGAGGTATGCGTAATTTCTCAAGACTCTTACTATAACGCCACAGATGACATGCCGTATGAAGAAAGAGCTAAAATAAACTTTGATCATCCGAGAGCTATAGATTTTAATTTAATTATCGATCATCTAAAAGAACTAAAAGCTGGCAACACTATTAACCAACCAGTCTACTCTTTTGTAACGCACAATAGAACAAAAGATACAATTAAAACACAACCTCGAAAAGTAATAATTGTTGAAGGTATATTAATATTAAACAACAAGAAACTAAGAGACTTATTTGATATTAAAATATTTGTACACGCAGAAACAGACGAGCGTTTAATTAGAAGGTTAAAAAGAGATATTACAGAAAGAGGTAGAGATATAGATGAAGTTTTAACAAGATATCAAACCACACTAAAACCAATGCACCAAGAGTTTATAGAACCTACTAAGAACTTTGCAGACCTAATAATACCTAATGATAGACACAATAATGTTGCCATAGATATTGTTAGAACCGTTATAAATGAACGATTATAAAATATGACAATTAATACCCTAAGAAATAATAAAGTTTTTAAAATTTTAACAAATATATTTGTTTTAATTTTTATTCCTTTTTTAGTTTGGATGTTATTTTTTGACGAAAACTCTTATTCGGTTCACCGAAAATTTAACAAAGAAATAAAAGATTTAGAAAGTACTGTTTCCTATTATAAAACTAAAATAGCAGAAGATAAAGCTACTATTAGAAAACTTAATGATTCTTTACAATTAGAACGTTTTGCTAGAGAGCAATATTTAATGAAAAAAGAGAATGAAGATATTTATATTATAGAATTTGATACCATAAAACGCAATGAGTAAATTTCTGTTTAATGAATTTGTAGGAACCTCTTCTGCAGCTTGGAAACAAAAAATTCAAGCAGACTTAAAAGGTGCAGACTATAATGAAACATTGCTATGGAAAACAAATGAAGGAATTACCGTAAAACCTTTCTATGCAAAAGAAGATAGAACAAATACACCTATAAGTATCCCTAAAAAAGGTTTTTACATTTGTCAGACTATTTTTATTGATAATGAAAAAATAGCAAATTCTCTAGCTATTGATGCTATAAAAAGAGGTGCAACATCTCTGCAGTTTGTTGCTAAAAAAAGCTTTAATTATAATTTGTTATTAAAACATATTGATCTTAATTCAATTATAATTTATTTTAAATTTGAATTTTTACCTTCTGAATTTTTAATTGAACTATCAGCATTTACAAACGCCCAATCAACTTTTTTTCAATTAGATATTATTGGTAATTTAGCTGAAAAAGGAAATTGGTTCATCAATCTAAAAGAAGATTTTAAGCAATTAGATGCTATTCTTAAAACTACTAAAAATTGTGTTTCTGTTTCTGGAGATTTATATCAAAATGCAGGTGCTACCATTGTGCAACAATTAGCCTATACTTTAGCCCATGCTAATGAATATTTACATAAGTATGGTAAAGAAGTTACAGACAAAATTCACTTTACATTTTCTACGGGTAGTAACTACTTTTTTGAAATCGCAAAATTAAGAGCATTCAGAATTTTATGGGAAACACTCTTAAATGAATATGATATAAAAAATAGTGAAGCTCATCTTTTTACACAACCAAGTTTACGCAACAAAACATTATATGATTATAATGTAAACATGCTAAGAACAACATCTGAATACATGAGTGCCATTTTAGGAGGGTCAAATACTGTTTCTACAATACCTTATGACGCCATGTACCATAAATCAAATGAATTTGGTGAACGAATTGCAAGAAATCAGCTCTTAATTTTACAACAAGAAAGTTATTTACAAGAAGCTCAGAATTTTGCTGACGGCACTTACTATATAGAATCAATTACGCAACAATTAGCAGAAAAAGCGCTAACTTTATTCAAAAAAATAGAAAAAGGTGGTGGATTTTTAAAACAGTTGAAAGCGGGAGTTATTCAAAAAAAAATAGCAGAAAGTGTTGCCAAAGAAGAGGAAGATTTTGATGCCAAAAAAATTATACTATTGGGTACCAATATGCAAACCAATATGAATGATGCCATGAAAAATGAGTTGGCCTTATTTCCTTTTGTGAAACAGAGAAATATAAAAACATTAATTATACCAATAAACAGAAAACGTCTCTCTGAAATCATAGAGAAAGAACGGTTAGCTAAAGAAAATGACTAGAAAATCATTTGAACATATAAAACTAAAAAATGCTACAACGGCAGCCGAACAAAACTTTAAGCATGAAGATTTTGTGGCAGGAATTGCGCCAAACTTAAGAGGCCCATATAGCACAATGTACGTTAGAAGACCTTGGACTATTAGACAATACGCCGGTTTTTCTACGGCAGAAGAAAGCAATGCTTTTTATAGACGAAATTTAAAAGCCGGTCAAAAAGGACTCTCTGTAGCATTTGATTTAGCCACGCACCGTGGTTACGACTCTGATCATGAACGAGTGCAAGGAGATGTTGGTAAAGCTGGTGTTGCCATAGATTCCGTAGAAGACATGAAGGTTTTATTTGATCAAATTCCGTTAGATAAGATGTCTGTATCTATGACGATGAATGGTGCTGTTTTACCCATTTTAGCATTTTATATTGTAGCCGCAGAAGAACAAGGTGTCTCTTTAGAGAACTTAACAGGAACGATTCAAAATGATATTTTAAAGGAATTTATGGTACGGAATACGTACATCTATCCTCCTGCACCCTCCATGAAAATTATTGCTGATATCTTTAAATATACCAGTAAAAAAATGCCCAAATACAATTCTATTTCTATTTCTGGTTACCACATGCAAGAAGCAGGTGCAACTGCAGAAATAGAGTTAGCATATACACTTGCAGACGGCCTAGAATACATAAGAAAAGGTATTGATGCAGGAATGGATATTGATTCTTTTGCGCCCAGACTATCCTTCTTTTGGGCTATAGGAATGGATCATTTTACAGAAATAGCAAAATTGAGAGCTGCAAGAATGTTGTGGGCAAAAATTGTACAAAAATTCAACCCTAAAAACCAAAAATCTTTAGCACTAAGAACACATTGCCAAACAAGTGGTTGGAGTTTAACAGAACAAGATCCTTTTAATAATATTGCCAGAACAACCATAGAAGCAATGGCTGCTGCTTTTGGTGGCACACAAAGCCTGCATACAAATGCCTTAGATGAAGCGATTGCCTTACCTACAGATTTTTCTGCAAGAATAGCTAGAAATACACAAATATATCTACAAGAAGAGACCTATATTACAAAAACAGTAGATCCTTGGGCAGGCAGTTATCACGTAGAAGAGCTCACAGAAAATATTGCAAATAAAGCTTGGCAACTTATTATGGAAGTTGAGAAATTAGGCGGAATGACAAAAGCTATTGAGAAAGGAATTCCGAAAATGAGAATTGAGGAAGCGGCTGCTAAAAAACAAGCAAAAATAGACAGCAGCCAAGATGTAATTGTTGGCGTAAATAAATATCAATTAGAAAAAGAAGATCCCTTACATTTTTTAGAGGTAGATAATGAAGCTGTAAGAAATTCTCAAATTAAAAGATTGCAAGAATTAAAAGCAAATAGAAATAATATTATAGTAAAAGAATCTTTATCAGCTTTAACAAAAGCCGCAAAATCTGGTAAAGAAAATTTATTAGATTTAGCCGTAACCGCTGCAAGGAATAGAGCAACATTAGGAGAAATTTCTGATGCTTTAGAACATGTGTTTGGCAGACACAAAGCAGTGCATAAAACAATATCTGGTGTGTATAGCAAAGAAATAAAAGAGGATCCTTTATTTAAAGAAGCCAAAAAATTAGCTAATAGATTTGCAGAATTAGAAGGGCGCCGACCAAGAATTATGATTGCAAAATTAGGGCAAGATGGCCATGACAGAGGGGCAAAAGTAGTTGCTACTGGTTATGCAGACTTAGGTTTTGATGTAGATATTGGTCCACTTTTTCAAACACCTAAAGAAGCCACAAAACAAGCCGTAGAAAATGATGTACATATTTTAGGCGTTTCCTCTTTAGCAGCAGGTCATAAAACCTTGGTGCCACAAGTTATTGCAGAATTAAAAAGGTATGAACGCGAGGATATTATGGTAATAGTTGGTGGTGTAATTCCTTCCCAAGATTATCAATTTCTCTTTGATGCTGGTGCAGTTGGTGTTTTTGGCCCTGGAACAAAAATTGCCCAAGCAGCCATAGATATGTTGACTATTTTAATAGATAGTGTTGTAGATTAAATCTATAAAAAACACCCTTAAATAAAGTTGAATAAAATGAATTATTTACTCTAGAAAACAACTCATATTTCTAGAACATTTGTAATAAAAAAACTTTATTATTTTTAACAGTTCTTAACAAGAAAAATAAAGAACTCTTCTATCGTTTTACTCCTTTTATGCTTAAATTTGCATGAGCATAAAAACAACTTTAAAAGGATGAAAAAATTATTCGATTTTCTATATTCTACAAGATTAACAGCCGTATTATTTATCTTGTTTGCAACTGCAATGGCCATTGCTACATTCATAGAAAATGATTTTGGTACACAAACATCTAAAGCGCTTATTTACAATGCTTGGTGGTTTGAGGCAATTATGGGATTTTTCATAATTAATTTCTTTGGAAATATCTTTAGATACCGTTTGTATAAAAAAGAGAAATGGCCTGTTTTAATGTTTCATACCTCTTTTTTATTAATTTTAGTTGGTGCCGGAATTACCCGTTATGTAGGTTATGAAGGAATTATGCTTATTGAAGAAGGAGAAACAACTAATAAATTTTTATCTGAAACCACATATTTAAATGCTGTTGTAGATGACGGAAACTCTCAAAAGCCAGAAATAAATGCACCAATTATGCTCTCTGCATGGGGCAGTAATTCTTGGTCTTACACAGATACGTTTCAAACAAAAGAAAAAAATATCGATATTAAATTTGAATTAGTAGATTACATACCTTGGGCAGAAAAAAAACTAGTTGAAGATGAAAATGGTGTAGAGCATTTATTCTTTGTAGAATCTTCAGAAGGCTCCCGTCATGAGCACTATATTAAAAAAGGTACTATAGAAAATATTCATGGCATATTAGTTGGCTTTGAACCAGATAGTAATAATGCAACCATTACATTTTCAAACAAAAATGGTGTTTTAAAAATGATTTCTAAAGAAAACGGAAATTGGTTTAGAATGGCAGATCAAGAGAAAGGTTTGGTTGCTAAAGATTCTTTAAAAGATTTTAAATACCTCACACTTCATAATATTGGCGAATTACAGTTTGTAATACCTAGACCCGCAGAAAAAGGAATTATGAAAACCATTAGCGGTCCAAAAAATGATAAAACACAAGACGTGATTTTGGTAGATATTACTGCCAATGAAAAAACTGAACGTATAGAATTAAAGGGGGGTAAATTTAATTCTGACGGCTCTAAAGAAGTATCTGTTGGTGGCTTAAACTTTAGAGTTTTATACGGTTCTAAAATATTAAAAACTCCATTTAGCATTAAATTAAACGATTTTCAGTTAGATAAATACCCCGGGTCTGAAAGTGCTGCAGCGTATGCAAGTGAAGTTACTCTTATAGATCCAAAAGAAACTTTTGATTATAAAATTTATATGAATCATATTTTAGACCACAAAGGCTATAAATTCTTTCAAGCAAGTTATGATTTATCTGATGGTAAAGAAGAAACACACCTTTCTGTAAATCATGATTTTCTAGGTACTTTTGTTACGTATTTAGGATACTCCCTTTTATACATTGGTATGATCTGTATTCTTTTTGCAAAAAATACTAGATTTGACGTTTTGAAAAAAGGACTGAATAAAATCAAAAAGAAAAAACTGACACTTTCTATTTTAGGAGTATTGTTTTTATCTAGTGTTACTTTTGGGCAACATGAAAACACACATCAACCAAAAAGAATAACCAACCACCAAATAGATTCTATTTTGCTAGCCAATATGGTAGATGCAAAACATGCCGAAAGCTTTAATAAATTAGTTATTCAAGACGCTGGTGGTAGAATGAAACCTGCACATACTTTTGCCTCTGAATTGGTAAGAAAAGTAAGCAAGACAGAAAACTTTAAAGATATGGAGCCAAGTCAGGTTTTGTTATCTATAATAGAAAACCCTAGACTCTGGTATGAAGTGCCTGTTATCTATTTAGAAAAAGGAAATACTGAAATTAGAAAAATTATTGGCGTTGCAGCTACTTCTAAATATGGATCCTTATCAGACTTTATAACTACCATGGGTATTTATAAAATAAAAGATAAAGTTGCTGAAGCACAAAAGAAAAAGGAAAAAAATAAGTTTGAAAAAGACTTGATTAAAATTGATAGAAGAATTGGATTATTATACAGTGCCATTGGTGGTGGTATTTTAAAGATCTACCCTATTCCTGGCGATGAAAATAACAAATGGGTTTCCCAACCAGAAACCTCAACTGAAAATTTTACAGGAACAGACTCTGTTTTTGTGCGCCAATCTTTGCCAGTCTATATTCAATTTTTACAGAAAGCTAAAAAAACAAATGATTATACGGAAGCTAATAAAATTTTAGACGGAATAAAAAAGTTTCAATTAAAATTTGGCGCGGAGGTATTGCCAACAGAAAAAGAAATTGATTTAGAAATTTCATATAATAAAATACAACCTTTTCAAAAGCTCGCAAAATACTATGGCTTTGCCAGCTTATTTTTAATACTTTTTGTTATTTGGCAAATTTTCACTTCAAAACCATGGATTAATACTATTGTAAAAATCTTAGTTGCTGTTGTAATTGGGTTATTTACATTTCATACCTTAGGATTGATATCAAGATGGTATATTAGTGGCAATGCACCGTGGAGTAATGCTTATGAGTCTATTATTTATGTAGCTTGGGCAACCATGCTCTTTGGATTGTTCTTTGGAAGAAAATCTACACTTACCTTAACCGCAACCACATTTTTAACGGCAATTATTTTAGCTTTTGCGCATCAAAATTGGTTAGATCCAGAGATTGCAAATTTACAACCCGTTTTAAATTCTTGGTGGCTTCTTGTGCATGTTTCTATTATTGTTGCTAGTTACGGGCCTTTTTCTTTAGGAATGATTTTAGGAATTTTCGCACTCTTTTTAATGGCATTTACCAATGAAAAGAATAAGAAGAAAATGGATTTAAACATCAAAGAAATTACCATTATTAATGAAATGGCTATAACTATTGGTCTAATTATGTTAACTATTGGTAACTTCTTAGGTGGTATGTGGGCCAATGAAAGTTGGGGCCGTTACTGGGGTTGGGATCCTAAAGAAACTTGGGCATTAATTTCTATTATGGTATATGCATTTGTTTTACACATGCGTCTAATACCCGGTTTGCGCGGAAGATTTACCTTTAACTTATGGTCTATAATTGCTTATGCTTCTATTATGATGACGTATTTTGGAGTGAACTTTTACTTATCTGGACTGCATTCTTATGCAAGTGGAGATCGAGTAATTACACCAACCTCTGTTTATTATTCTGTTGGTTTTATTTCTATTTTAGGGACGATTGCTTTTATTAAATATAAAAAATATTATAAAAAATAATTTTAAAGAGAAGTACCTAAATATTTTCATAAGAAAATGTATTTTTGTTTTTTAAAATTTAATAATAACCACTCGATTTTACTCGAGATACAAAAGAGAGTATCCTATGTTTCATAAAAATATAAAATTAATTTTAGCTGGTTTAATTTCAGTTTGGGCAGTATACCAATTTAGCCAAGGAAATATTCTAAACGGAATTTCTGTCTTATTATTAGCTGGTCTTTTTGTTTTGTTTTACTTTAAAAATGAGTTTATCTTATTAGCTTTTTTACAACTTCGTAAACAAAACTTTCCAGGAACTCAAAAGTGGTTAGGATATATTAAAAACCCCGAAGCTGCATTAACTAGAAACCAACAAGGATATTTTAATTATTTACATGGTATCATATTAAGTCAAACAAATATGACACAAGCTGAGAAATACTTGCGCAAAGCTGTGAAATTAGGCTTGGCAATGGATCACGATTTAGCCATGGCCAAATTACAGTTAGCAGGAATATCTATGACTAAAAGACGTAAGCGAGAGGCAACTATCTTAATGGCAGAAGCTAAGAAATTAGACAAACACGGTATGTTAAAAGAGCAAATGCAGATGATGAAGCAACAGATGAAAAAAATCTAAGTTTTATATTTCTACAATCACAAAAAAACCGATGAAAATTTCATCGGTTTTTTTTGTTAGTAAAATGTGCCTTCTTTATTTTGTTCTTGTTATTGTTAAATCTGGATTGTACTTTAAAATAAACAACCCTTTGTTTTGGTTTAATTCTTCAACTTTATTCGTGTAATCAAATTTACTTTCTATTCGATAAGAAATACCCTCATTAAAAGTAACATCTAAACCTTTCCCTGACGCTAAACGAATTAAAACATCATAAGTTACATCAAAACCTTTTGTTGCATAAGAAGAGGGTAATGCCCCATTTTTAGCCTTAAATTTTCTATTAAAAGTTCTGGCTTCAAAAGAATCTTCCTTTACATATACATTACTCACATATGTAAACCCTAACTGTGCAAGTTTCAAATTATCAATTTTGTTAAAAGCACTAGTATTTTCAAAAGCGAAAACAGTTGCAGTAGTTTCTTCCGGTAAGCTAATAAGACTATTTATAGCACTCGCTACAATTATATTGTTACGCGTTACAATTACAACGTTATTTTTCATATTTGGCTTTAACACCTCTGTAAACTTCTCTGTCTTTATATATCCATCTTCTGGCGTAATTATATGAAAACTATTTATTGAATCGTTTAATTTTATAATTTCTCTAATTCGAGTCGCATCATAATCTGCCTCATACTCTCCGTCGCTTACAACAATAACATTACCCTCAAGGAAATTTTCTTGTATGTAAGTAAACAGCTTATCTTTAAATAGCTCTTTGTTCGGTGCTGTTTTAATAATTTTATTTGAAGTAAATTCTGATTGTTTTGCAGAGTACAACGGAAAAACTAATGGTATATCTACTTGACTTGCTAAAAGTTGAGCTTCTTCCGAATACAAAGGACCAAAAACAACGTCTTGCTCCTCAATATTATTTTCTGCTAAAATTGTTTGTATTAAAGTACTCTTTTTACCAGTATCAAAAACTTCTACATTTATTGCTACACCTTGCTCTCTTAGAGAATCTATTGCTATAGTTGCCCCTAAATATAAATCTGTAACAATATTTGCCAGCCTACTGTTCTCAAAAATTTCTTTACCCGAAAGCGTATCTAATTCTGCAGCCCTAAAAGGAAGCATAATTGCTACTTTAAGAATTATATCTTCTTCTATTTCATCTCTATAAAGAAAACTAGTTTCTTCTAAAACAGCCTCCGCAGGCATAATTTTAATAATTTGTGCTAACTTTAAGCCCTCCGTTAATTCAGGATTTAAAGCAATTAAATCTTGTTGGGTAACGTTATAGAACCTTGTTAACCCATAAAAAGTGTCTCCTTTTTTTACCTCATGAATTTTAAAATCCTTTTCTAATTCTAGAATGAATAGCGCTCTTTGCTTTTCTTTTTCAGCAATTAAAATAGCTTTAGCGTCTTCATTACTACTATCTAAAGTATCTGAAATAACGTTTTTATTTTCTTTAATATTATCTAAATTACTACTGCTATTTTTTAGTTGCTTGCTAGGAACTAAAATTACCGTATGTACTTCCGGCTTTCTTCCAACGTCTGGGTTTAGACGCATTAAGTCTCTCGTTTTCATGTCCAATTTCTTGGCAATGACGCGCATAGTCTCTCCTTTTTTTACTTTATACTGAATGTATTTTCTTTGCTGACCGCAAGAAACGGTAAACGTAAGAAAACATAAAAAAATAAAAAGTTTAAGATGTTTCATGTATTTTATTCCCATTCTATAGTTGCGGGCGGTTTAGAGCTAATGTCATATACTACTCTATTAACGCCTTTTACTTGATTTATTATCTTATTTGAAATTTTTTGTAAAAATTCGTAAGGTAAATTTACCCAATCAGCTGTCATACCATCTGTGCTTTCTACCGCTCTTAAGGCTACCACTTTTTCATACGTTCTCTCGTCTCCCATTACTCCCACAGAATTTACAGGTAACAACATCGCACCAGCTTGCCAAACTTTATCATACAAACCGTCTTCTTTTAATCCGTTTATAAAAACAGCATCTACTTCTTGTAAAATACGTACTTTTTCTGCTGTAATATCTCCTAAGATGCGAATTCCTAAACCGGGTCCAGGAAAAGGATGACGTCCTAATAATTCGGGATCTATTCCCATAGAAGCCCCTACTCTTCTTACCTCATCTTTAAAAATCATGCGCAAAGGCTCTACGATTTTCAATTTCATATAATCTGGTAAACCTCCTACATTATGATGGCTTTTAATAGTTGCAGATGGACCTCCATTTACAGAAACAGATTCTATTACATCTGGATAGATTGTTCCTTGTGCCAACCAAACTACATCTTTTATTTTATTTGCTTCATCATCAAAAACCTCAATAAATGAATTACCAATTGCTTTTCTCTTCTTTTCTGGATCTGTTAAACCTACTAAAGCTGACAAGAAACGTTCTGATGCATCTACACCTTTTACGTTTAATCCCATTCCTTCGTATTGTGTTAAAACACTTTCAAACTCATTCTTACGCAACAATCCGTTATTCACAAAAATACAGTACAGATTTTTACCAATTGCTTTATGTAATAGAACTGCTGCAACGGTAGAATCTACACCACCAGAAAGCCCTAAAACAACTTTGTCGTTCCCTACTTTTTCTTGAATTGCGGCAACAGTGCTTTCTACAAAAGAATCTGGAGTCCAAGTTTGTGCTACTCCTGCAATTTTTACTAAAAAGTTCTCCAACAACTGTTTACCATCTTTAGAATGATATACTTCTGGATGAAACTGAATTGCATACGTTTCTTCTCCTTTAATTTTATAAGCAGCATTCTCAACGTCTTTTGTGCTTGCCAATAACTCTCCATTTGTTGGCAAATCTTTTATTGTGTCTGAATGACTCATCCAAACCTGGCTTCCTTCTGAAATATCTTCAAAGAAAGTTTCATTATTTTTTATAAATGATAAATTTGCTCTACCATATTCTCTCGTATTAGAGGGTGCTACCTTTCCGCCAGAGAAATGTGCCAAATACTGTGCACCATAACAAACAGCTAACATTGGTTTTTTACCTCTAATTCCTGACAAATCTGGATGCAAAACATTTTCTCCTCTTACAGAATTTGGACTGCCTGATAAGATAACTGCTTTAAATTCTAAATAATTTACAGGAAGATGATTGTATGGGTGAATTTCACAATAAATGTTTAACTCTCTAACTCTTCTTGCAATTAGTTGTGTGTATTGCGATCCGAAGTCTAATATAAGTACGTTGTGTTGTTGTTGCATGCGCAAAAATAATATTTTGATTTTAGAAACAGGAGTTTAAACCATAGATTTTTCAATTAAAAAGAAGAAAGCTTAACAAAGCAGCAAAATAGAAAATAAAGACATTAAGATCTGATCATTTGAAGCTTGGCTTACACAAAAAAGATATTTTATAAAGTATACTTAATTTATAGCTCATCATTAAAAACGATACACAACTGCATTGATATTCATTCCGGCACCAACAGAAGCTATAATAGCAACGTCTCCTTTTTTTACTTCTTGGTTTGCAACGTTTCCTTTTAAAACTAAATCTATTAATGTAGGCACAGTTGCCACAGAGCTATTTCCTAATTGATGAATAGTCATTGGCATAACACCCTCTGGAACTGGCACTTTAAACAACCTATAAAAGCGTTTTACAATTGCCTCGTCCATCTTTTCGTTTGCTTGATGAATAAAAATTTTCTTTACCTCCTTTATATCAATTCCACTTTTATCTAAAGCAGTTTTCATTGCGGCTGGCACATGGGTTATGGCAAATTCATAAATTTTTCTTCCAAACATTTTAATATAGCGCACATTTTCATCTTCCTTTTTATTAAAAGATTTACCAAAATGCAAAAAATAAGCTTCGTCTTTTGCAAAAGTTTGAGTTGCATGACTAATAATACCAGCATCTTGCTGTTCGGTTTCCTCAACAATACAAGCACCGGCACCGTCACTATAAATCATAGAGTCTCTATCATGTTTGTCTATAACTCTAGACAGTGTTTCTGCACCAATTATTAAACATTTTTTTGCAATTCCTGCTTTTATAAAGGCTTGTGCCTGAATAACCCCTTCTACCCAACCAGGGCAGCCAAAAAGAATATCATAAGCAACACAATTAGGGTTTTTAATACCTAATCTATATTTAACTCTGGTAGCCAAACTTGGCAACATATCTCCTTGAATGGCTCCTTGTTTTAAATCTCCAAAATTATGTGCTAGGATAATATAATCTAACTCTTCTGCGTTTATTGCTGCATCTTTAATTGCTTTTTCTGCTGCAAAAAAAGCAATATCAGAAGTTTTATATGCTGGCTTTGCATAACGTCTTTCTGAAATTCCGGTAATATTCTTAAATTTCTCTATAATTACAGCATTATCAGAAGAAATACTACTACCGTCCTCGTTTAAAAAATGCGTGTCCAAAAAACCTTTATTCGCTTTCTTTATAGACGGAATAAAACTTCCTGTTCCTGTTATTTTTGATGAAATCATACACTAATAATACTTTAAATTACTTAACAATACGTAAGTTAACCTTTCCTTTTTAAATAGTTATTTGCAATGGTTAGCGCTATGATATTCAAAAACATAATTTAGTTGAAGTTCAAACAATTTTTTATGAATAAAGATTCATTTTAAGCTTCATTACAGTAGCAATTGAGGTTGCCCTATTTTTTATTCTTTCAGAAACTACCCCCTTAAAAAGGGTGTTAATTGTTTCAAAAAAATACGATGTCCAAATGATAAAATGAACATTCTTAAGTTCTATAAAAGTATTTTATTAAGATATTTTTATATGGTGTTATTTTTATAATTGCTTATCTCAAATAACACGTCATTCCAAAAATATTAAATAATTTCTAGGTGTTCTTCTAAATAATTATGGGCAACCGTCTGCTCAAAAAAAGGCAGCCTTTTTTCATCGAATAACAACAATTCATAAAACTATGAAATTATAAATTTGATATCTTCTTTCACAAGAAACAAGTTCTTGATTTACAAATATGCACTATCAAAAGAAAAAGGTAATAATGAAAGTAATGATGGCGTTTTTACAATCTCACCAACTTCTCCCATAAAGAGGACAGGAAAAGGTTGTTTTTGATTGATTTCATATTCCGACAAAGTCTGTCTACAAGCCCCACAAGGACCTATAGGCTTATCTACCGTTGTAATTGTAGAACTTGCTGAAATAGCCAATTTCTCTATTTTTATGCCAGGAAATGTAGAACCTGCTTTCCAGATAGCCACTCTTTCTGCACACATACCTGAAGGATATGCAGCATTTTCTTGATTATTACCTAAAACAATTTCTCCGTTTTCTAATAGCAAAGCTGCCCCTACGTAAAATTTAGAATACGGTGCATATGCATTTCCACGGGCTTCAATAGCCTTGTTCAATAGTATTTGGTCTTCCGCAGAAAGCTCACTAATATTGCTATAAACAGTTGCAGAGGTTGTTATCTTTATTTGTTTCATATATGTATTTTTTATTCAATTTAAAAAAGCACCTCGTTTTCTACTTACTCTCTTTCTTAGAGGAGATGAATTTAAGTGGCCTTGTTAGCTAATTAAAGCGGTCAAAAAAAGCAGCCTAAATTGACTGCTTTTTTTGATATGCTAAAATTACTAAAAAAATATGATTTTTTAATAGTCTTCATAAATTTCACCTAAATCGAATGATAAAGAAAAACGAAGCGAATTTTCTAAAGGATTATTAACGTCTGAAGCGTTCATTAAATAAGACAAATCTATATTTAATGCATTGGTTTTAAAACCGCCACCTAAAGTAAAATACTGCCTATTCCCTTTGTCTTCACTTTCATGAAAGTAACCCGCTCTTAATGCAAATGCGTTGTTATAAAGGTATTCTGCACCCGCAGCGTATGTTAATTCCTGTAATTCTTCACTAAAACCTCCGGGAGCGTCTCCGAAAGAAGAGAACATTCCGTTTAAAAAACCTTGATCTTGGTCGGAACCATCTAATTGTGGGGTTGGTACTAATAGTTTTGTAAATTCTATAGTTGTAGATATTGTGTTATAATCATCTAAAATAAAATCGAAACCACCACCTAACTTTAAATTAGTAGGTATAAAATCTTCTTCACCGGGAGTATATGACACTTTCGGACCCACATTGGCAATATTAAAACCGATTCTATAACACCCATTAAAATTACCATAATTTTCTTCTAAAGATTGGTAATACCCAGAAACATCTACTGCAAAAGAATTAATTGGTTGTAAAGAGTTTCCTGGAGTTCCGTTAAAAGCTAGATTAGAACGTATGTATTTTAGAGAAACCCCCATTGCAAAAGTTTCACTTAATTTTAAAGAATAAGAACCAGATGCAACTAACTCATTAGGGTTAATAGAACCATTAGATTCTCCTCTATCATTTGTTAAATCTATTTGTCCTAAAGAAAAATATCTAAATTCTGCGCCCCAAGCTGCGTTTTCACTAAATCTATTAATATAAGAACCACTACCTATAAAAATATCATCTGTTAAGTTTCTTAGCCACGGTGAATAGGTAATTCCTGTTAAAATTTGCCTGTTACTAAATGCCATTTTTGCAGGATTGTGAAATAATGAAAAGGCATCTGCACTTGAAGCTACTCCCATATCTCCCATACCACCAGCTCTAGCATCTGGAACAATTAATAAAAAGGGGGTTGCTGTTGTAATACCGCCTGTTTGCGCAGATATTTTAACAACTGCAAAAACACTTAGTAATAAACATAATCCTATTTTTTTTATTTCTTTCATCTTTATTATATCTTATTCTTATTACAAATACATAAGCGCACTAAAGTATTACTAATTTCTCATACTTCTCAGAAACTAAGTTAGTTTCCGTTGCATTTACCCTCATTTTATAAACGTATACCCCTTTTCCTATTTTATTTCCAAAATCATCTAGACCATTCCATGCAATACTTCTAGATAAGTTTCCTGTTGTTTGAATATTTTGATTGATGGTTTTTACTAGTTTTCCAGCAACTGTAAATATTTGAATTTGAACTTCTAATAATTCATTAGGCTTGTTGTGATTGAACCAAAACTCTGTATAATTTACAAAAGGATTCGGATAATTTAGAACATTCTCTAAATTTAATACTGCATCGCTTACTACCACAAAATTTAACGTTATTTCAGAAGAATTATTATAGGTGTCCCAAGCTTTTATTTTTAAGGTATGTGCACCTACTTCTAAATTTCTTAATCTATACGTAACTTTTCCTTTAGTAAAATCATCTAACGCTGTTTCATAAAAGTCATTTAATACAATAGGGTTTAAAGCGTCGCCATCTAAAACACCAATAATATCGTGGTCTATAGCTGTTATTGAAGTATTAATTCCGCTAATATCTGAGAGGACTGCTATTAGATTAGGAGACGTATTTGTATTACCTCCATCTATAAAAGATTCATCATTCATAAATAATTTTAACTCAGGCCCCGTGGTGTCTTCTGGTGCATTTTCATCTATTCCGCCAACGGTAATGTCTATGTTGTAGCCCGCCTTTTCTTTAAAAGTAAGTGTATCATTTGCATATAGACTTATTTTTCCTTTTTTAAAAATTGTGTTTCCATTTGCGTCTATTTCTTCTCCAAAAGCAATTTTAATATCTTTAGGCACTATAAAATCAAACTTAAATCTACCATCTACCACGCTAGATTTTCCTCTAAATATTTTACTATCCTGGGTATCAAAATCTAAAGTCTCTCCAAAACTATTATTTCCTAAAGTTTTTCTATCTAAAGATTTATCAAAAACTGTGGCAGATAATATACCATTAAAATCGGGTAAAGTGTTGCCTAAATTATCTAATACAACGCCCTCAAAACTAACTTTAGAGAGTGCTTTTAAAGTATCTAAAGGTTGGCTTATATCTTTATTATTCATTTTAGTAATTTGAATATTTGGCTCTGGAACTGCCAATTTCATTGCGGGGTCGCCAAAAGAATATATAAAAAATTTCTGCTTACTAGAAAAACCGTTTTTAGTATTCATTAAAGCTTCAGCAATTGTTACATCTTCATTATTAAAAGCCAATAAAGTCTTTATTAAGTTTTCATTAAAACGTTGCCCTAAAGAAATAAATATTTCTCTTGTAGTTGTAATCATACTTGCTGCGCCACCCGTCTTATTCCAAAGCGTTAATTCGCCTGCAGTAATTCTTCTTGGATTATCAAACCTAGAAAAATCACAGGTAACTGTAATTAATAATGGTAACGTATTGGGGTTGTTAAATTCTTGAATTTGGGGTTTTTCTAAAATTTTCTCGGATGCAAATCCGTCTTCACCTCCATGGCCAAAGTAATCTAAAATTAGAGTGCCTTTTTCTATTGCATTTGTAATTGCTTCATTTACCTCTGGGTACCGCTCGCCACCAGAAGCAGTTTGCTGTACATATGAATCTACATAAATTTTATTTACATTAAATACAGGCTTATTATTTTTAATTTCATCTGCAATAACCTCTACTCCTTCTTGAATCTGTATGTCATAATTCTCATCTATATCATCGGCTAATAGAGTAATGGTATTGCGCCAATCTCCAATAGCCTTGGTGCTGTAATAACTTAAAATTTTATCTACTACGTCTTTCGCTTGTGCTAAACCCGTAACCGGAATTCTACTAGAAATTACATCTATGGTGTCTGAATCATTCATCTCTCCATCAACAGGATCTAACATTACAAAAAAGTCATCTGTAACCCAAGAATTTGCCAAATTAAAACTATTTTCAGAAAGTTTTACGGGCATGCTATTGTTATTGCCAACAAGTCTGTCTTTGTAGTCATAAGAACCATCCCCAAAGAAGCAAACAAATTTTAATTTTTTATCTTCAGAAGAACTTGTATCGTATATCTTTTTTATAAAATCTCTAATACCTGTAATGTCTTTAGAGCCCGAAGAAAACTCATTATATATAGCATCTACAACTACTACTTTTGTTGTAAACCCAGAATTTATTTGATGATGATCAGCTAATCTTTGCGCTTCGGAGACCAACTGTGCGCTGGTAACGACTAAATAATTAATATCTTTTAATGCATGTAAATTCTGATTAACAACTTTTGAATTCTCAATCGTCTCTGGAATATAATAATCTGCATTATTTAAAACAATATATTCATTTAAAACGGCACCATTATCCTTAAAAACAAAATCTGCACCTGTAGCTTCATTACTAATTATTTTTGGCGATAGAAAATCTGAAACATCCCAAACTTGAAAAATTTTAGAAGCATTTTTAATTTGAAACTCAACTGCACTTGCGGCCTCTACTTGCTTAAAACTTCTGAAAGAAAATTGCTTCTCTGTTGCAACCAAACTCTTTTGCCCAACAATTTCAATAAAATCTAAATAGGTTTCTGCAGATGGGTTGCCATTGTTATCATAGTTTAACTCTATTTCTATAAAACCTAAAGAGTTATCTATAGGGCCTGTTCTTTCTGAGGTGCGTGCTTTATCACTCGTGCTTGTAGGCATAAAGTTAAGTGTCGGAAAATCTTGCCCATTTACCTTTACTTCAATTGAAGAAGACACAACAGAGGTGCTTACTGCTCTCACACGAAGAGATATAGGACTATTTATTACTGCATTTACAAAAGGTATCTTAAATGTTTGCACGTTTTCCACATTCAAATTATCATAAAAAAACCATTGTGTGCCGGCACCTAATAAATTATATTCTTCCTTTTCATAGAACGTAAAATCATCAAAAGAAGTAATTTGTGTGCTTGCAGCCTCTGTATTTGTAGTTTTATTAGCAACTCTTTTTCCACTAACACCACCTACGGTTATAAAATAATATCCTTTATCTGAATAAATGTTTTGTCTATGTTTTGCTGTTTTTAAAGAAGAGTTTAATACCCAATCATGCGGCCCTTTGGCGTAAAAAAGAATAAAATCATTGGCATCAAAACTACCGTCTGCTTCTCCTTCTACATAAATTGCATTTTCTTTTAAATCTTCGTTTCTAAAATCGCTATTTAAAACGGGTAATAAATGACCACCATTCCCGAAAATCTGAATATTCTTAGGATTTAAGCCATTTGTAGAAATACCAATTCTTTGTAATAAATTTTTATCTATTTTAAAAACACCCGTTGTATCTACAGAAAATTTATACCAATCTCCTTGAGCTAAAACAGAACTGTTTGTCTGAGAAAATGCATACTGAGTTATAAGTAGCGCTATTAAAAGTAAAAAATATTTTTTCATAAATGATAACCAAATAACGAAAATTTGCAAGAGATATTTTAATAGTTACAAAGATAAGTTATACTAAATTTAAAAAGGCTTCGTTTTATAAAAAGGAATTAAAAATTGAAACGTAAAATTGTATGTTTTTCTTGCAATAAATTATTTTTATTGTAAATTGCATACTTATAAAAATCGCAAACACTTTTCTTAAAGGGAATGAAAAAAATATTTAAAATATCTATCGTTGTATTAACAACAATACTTTTTGCAAGTTGCAACAGTTCTAAATCTAATAATACATCTAGATTAACGGGGTTGTCTTTTAATAATCCTAAAAACGGAAATTACATAAGAAATAGTTCTTATGAAGCAGAAAAAGCTTCCTTAGGTATGGTTCTTATTGAAGGAGGCTCTTTTACTATGGGGCAAGTTCAAGATGATGTAATGTTTGATTGGAATACAACGCCAAAGAAGATGCATGTTCGTCCGTTTTTTATGGATGAAACAGAGGTTACAAATTCTGAATATTTTTTATATGTACAGTATATTAAAGATGTTTTCAATCCGAATGAAGTAGACGCTAGCGGTGCTAAAAAATATGAACATATTTATAATTCTGTTCTTCCAGACACTTTAGTTTGGAGAAAAAACTTAGGAAACACAGATATTTTAACTCAAAACTATTTTCGTCATCCTGCGTATGCAGACTATCCGGTTGTAGGTGTAAGTTGGTTGCAAGCAAATGAGTATTGTAAATGGAGAACCAATGCTGTTAACTTGAAAAAGCTAATTGATGGAGGGCATATTACAAATATTTTTGAATCTGATACGATAAGAAACTTTTTCGATACAGATCGATTTTTAAATGATTCAGATCGCCTTTTCACTTACATGGATGGCAAAAAAATTGATACTGCTGTAACCCCAGCCATTTACAAGAGAGGTGTAAAAACAAAACGTATCAGAAAAAAAGGTGAAGCTAAACCTGGAAAAGATGCTTTTCAAGGAAGAAGAATAACACAAGCCGATGCTATTCTGCAAGAAAGCTATAGGCTTCCTACAGAAGTTGAATGGGAATATGCAGCAAAAGCAATTGTAGAGAACAGAGAATATAATAATGTAAGAGGTAGAAAAAAATATGCTTGGAATGGTAAGTACACCAGGTCTAAAGAAAGAAAATATAGGGGAGATCAATTAGCCAATTTTAAACAAAGCCAAGGTTCTTACAGTGGTTTACCCGGCTGGAGTTCTGATGGTTCAGATATTCCTATTCGTATAAAATCTTATCCACCAAATGCTTTTGGTTTATATGACATGTCTGGTAACGTTGCAGAATGGGTGGCAGATGTTTACCGACCAATTATTGATGCAAAAGCAAATGACTTTAATTATTTTAGAGGAAATGTTTTTACTAAAAAATTAATGAATACGCCAGATGGTAAACCTATTATTGTAGGTGACGAAGAAAATCCAACACTTGCAAACTCTAGAGAAAATGACACCATAATAAATGGTGTAGCTTACGGTCAATTACCAAATGGCACCTTTAGACCAATACAATTACCTGGTACTATCAAACGTGTAGCAATTACAGAAATAGATGCTGCTTTTAGGACAAATTTTTCTCAGGCAGATAACATAAATATTTCTGATGGAGAAGTAAGCTCTTCAAGGTTCTATAAAAAAACAGGAGAAAAGAGTAAAAGGCCCAATATGTATAATTCTCCAAAAGCCCCAATAAGATCTATAGACCCAGTAACAGGATTAGAGGTAATAACATATGATAGCAAAAATCGTAGTACCTTAATTAGTGACGAAACAAGAGTTTATAAAGGTGGTTCTTGGGCAGATAGAGAATTTTGGTTAGACCCAGCACAAAGAAGATATTTACCAGAATATATGGCCACAAATTTTATTGGTTTTAGATGTGTTACAGACAAATTAGGTTCTATGGATTACAGAAAAAGAAATAACAAAACACGAACGAAATAATTTATATTGAAAAAAAAATAATCCTCATTGTTACTTAACAATGAGGATTTTTTTTATCTTTAAAAAATGGGAATAAGAGATATTTATAATTTATATTCGAAACATTATTTAGTAGATACAGATACTAGAAATATAAGAGAGTATTCGCTATTTTTCGCATTAAAGGGAGCAAATTTTAACGGAAACGAATTTGCAAAAAAGGCTTTAGAACTTGGCGCAGCTTTTGTAATTATAGATGAAATTGAATTTGAAATACCTCAAAAAACTATTTTAGTAGATAATGTATTAGATACTTTACAAAAACTTGCTCGCTATCATAGATTACAATTAACAGCACCCATTATTGCACTAACTGGCAGCAACGGAAAAACAACTACAAAAGAATTAATACACGCTGTTCTATCTACAAAATATAATACTACCGCCACCTTAGGCAACCTAAACAACCATATAGGTGTGCCTTTGACTTTACTTTCTATGACTCCGGAAACAGAAATTGGTATTGTAGAAATGGGCGCTAATCATCAAAAAGAAATTGAATTCTTGTGCACTATTGCCGCACCAGATTTTGGATATATCACGAACTTTGGTAAAGCACATTTAGAGGGCTTTAAAGGCATAGCAGGCGTTATTAAAGGAAAGAGTGAACTATATACCTTTTTGCATACGCATGACAAAATTGCCTTTGTAAATCCAACTGATGCTATTCAGATAGAAAAAACAAAGCATCTTAAAACAATTTATTTTCCTGAGTATTTAAAGTTTACAACAGCAGATCCGTTTGTAAACATCAAAATAAAAGGCACGGAAATTAAAAGCCATTTAATTGGCGACTATAACTATACAAATATAGCAGCAGCAGTAACAATTGGTATCCATTTTAAATTAGAAAATATACAAATTAAAAAGGCTATTGAAAATTATATTCCTTCTAATAATCGCTCGCAAATAATTAAAAAAAAGCGAAATACTATTATTTTAGATGCTTATAACGCCAATCCTTCTAGTATGGAAGTTGCTTTAGAAAATTTCTCGAAGCTTACAAAACCCTCTAAAATTGTTATTTTAGGAGATATGTTTGAATTGGGAAGTGAAAGTGAAGCTGAACACCAAGCTATTGTAAATTTAGCAGATGCACTCTGCTTTTCACAAACACTATACGTGGGTGCACATTTTTATAAAACACAAACAAACAATAAGCAATTTAAAAATTTCGAATCGTTAAAAGAGTATATTACTACTAGCAGTTTAGATCAACAATCTATTCTAGTTAAAGGTTCTAGAGGTATGCGTTTAGAGCAGATTCTAGATTTTATAAATTGATATTCTTTTTATGATATTCTAGTAAATTATCAATTGGTCTTTGAATTACATCTGTAATTGTGAGGTTATTTTTACCAGCTACTTTTTCTAAAATATCTCTAAAATAATGGGCTATTGAACCAATAAAATAAATTTTAGAGGTATCATCTACATTGTATGGTAAAACACGACATTTAAAAAAATCTTGAAAGCCTTTTTTTATCAGCCTTTTAATATACTTTTCATCTTTAAATTCGAACATAAATTTTGCAAATGAAGCTAAATACATATTCGGATTTACTTCTTTATAAATATTTTTTTTTATATAATCTGCATCTAAATTAAATTCTTTTTCAAACTCTGCACAGATACTTTTTGGCATTTTTTTATAAAAATAATCTATAATTAATTTTTTTCCAAAATAGTTACCACTGGCTTCGTCCATTAAAATATAACCTAAAGAAGGTACTAACATTTCCATCTGCTCGCCATCAAAATAACAACTATTAGAACCTGTTCCTAAAATACAAACCATTGCAGGTTCTTTTCCTGTTGCAGCGTAAACGGCCGCTAACATATCTTCTGCAATAAAAACTTTGGCGTTTATGAAAATAGTTTCTAAAATCTGTTTTAAAATTGCTATTGGCCCGGGTGTACCACAGCCAGCGCCATAAAAATGAATTTCAGTTACATCATCTTTAATGTTAATTAACTGAAACATGTTTATAATTCTGTTGTTCAACTCTTCTTCCGAAACTACAGCAGGATTTAAACCCAAAGTTCTAACTCTAAACGTTTCCTCCTTGTCACTATTAATAGCAATCCAGTCTGCTTTTGTAGAACCTCCGTCAGCAATTAAAATCATATTTTTTTTATTTTTCTCAAATATATAATAACTTACAGTAGTGGGCAAAGAACTATAAAACTTCAATCGTTTTCGTAGTTGAAGATTCTTTTAAAAAAAGGTTATTATGGCACATTTTTAAGAAAGCATGCTTTTTCTGTGCGGAAAACTACTTGAAACTGGTGACTTGGTTTTGTTATTATAGAAGAAATCAAAGGTGTAAAAAAAACAAATAACGGGTGCAGCTAAACTAAGAATTGTTCATCTCGTTAGAAACAAACCTATTTCGTATACATCTCTTTATAATAATTTTGATACTTCCCTGAAGTAACGCCCTCTAGCCAAACCTTATTTTCTAAATACCATTGCACTGTTCTTTCTATCCCCTCTTCAAATTGCAAAGAAGGTTCCCAACCTAATTCATCTTTTAACTTTGTTGAATCAATAGCATATCTTAAATCATGACCAGCCCTATCAGTAACATAAGTAATTAGTTTTTCTGAAGTGCCTTCCGCTCTTTCTAATAAGCGATCTACTGTTTTGATAATAATTTTTATCAAGTCGATATTTTTCCATTCGTTAAAACCGCCGATATTATAAGTTTCACCAACTTTTCCGTCATGAAAAATAACATCTATTGCCCTAGCATGATCATTTACAAACAACCAATCTCTTACATTTTCTCCCTTACCATAAACAGGCAATGGTTTGTTGTGTATGATATTATTTATAAATAGCGGAATCAATTTTTCTGGAAACTGATAAGATCCATAATTATTAGAACAGTTTGAAATAACAATTGGCAAACCATAGGTATCTAAAAAGGCTCTTACAAAATGATCTGAAGACGCCTTTGAAGCAGAATACGGTGAATGCGGATCATAATTTGTTTGTTCTGTAAAGTAGCCTTCTGCACCCAAAGAACCATACACCTCGTCTGTTGATACATGATAAAATAATTTCTCTTTGAAATCTTCATTCCAATAATCTTTTGCTGCTTGCAATAAACTTAGTGTGCCCATTACATTTGTTTGTGCAAAAGAAAAAGGATCTTTAATAGACCTGTCTACATGAGATTCTGCTGCCAAATGAATTACACTGTCAATTTTATATTCTTCAAAAACGTTCTTTACTTTTTCTATATCACAAATATCACATTTTACAAAAGTGTAGTTTTCTTTACCTTCTATATCTTTTAAATTCTCAAGATTTCCAGCATAGGTAAGCACATCCATATTAATAATTTGATAGTTGGGATATTTGTTTACCAATAAACGAACTAAATGAGATCCTATAAAACCTGCACCTCCTGTAATTAATATATTTTTTTTCATATTTTTTTATTTAATTTTGAAATACACTTTTCTAAGGACTCTCTCCAAAACGGAATTACAATTTCAAAATCTTTTTTTATTTTTGATTTATTTAGCACAGAAAAATAAGGTCTTTTTGCAGGAGTAGGATACTCTTTTGTTTCAATTGGTTTTACCTTACAATCCACTTCTCCTATGTCCATAATTGCAACTGCAAAGTCATACCAAGAGGCAACCCCTTCATTAGAAAAATGATATATATTGCCTTTATCACTAACTTTTTCTGAAGTTTTTCTAGAAAGGATATCAAGACATACTTTTGCCAAATCACTTGCATTGGTTGGTGTGCCCACTTGGTCAAAAATCACCCCTAACTCGGCTCTTTCATTACCTAGTCTTAACATTGTTTTTACAAAATTATTACCGTACGCTGAATACAACCAAGAAGTTCTAATTACAATTGCATCAATATCGGAATTGATTACTGCTAATTCTCCTCTTCTTTTTGTGTTTCCGTACACACCTATCGGATTCACCTCGTCTGACTCTTGATATGGCAAAAAACTATTGCCATCAAACACATAGTCTGTAGATATATGAATTAATTTACCCTTTATTTTTGCTACTGCATTGACCAAATTTAAAACGCCTTCTGCATTTACTTTTTCAGCAATTTCGGTTTCCTGTTCTGCTTTATCTACCGCAGTATATGCAGCGCAGTTAATGACCGTATGTATGTTATTTTCTATAAAAAAAATAGCCAGTTCATTAGGATTACAAATATCTAACTCAGGCAAATCCATAAAAAAAAAACGAAAGTCTGCATAGTTTGAAGCTAAATCTTTTAATTCTGAACCTAGTTGCCCATTTCCTCCGGTTACTAATATATTCATATATTTAAAAGTTAAAAGGAGAATTCAAATCCTTAAGAGATACTAAATTTTTATCTTTCTCCGATAATTGAACTTCATCATCATTTAAACCCCAGTTGATGTTCAATTCTTCATCATTATATTTAATACCAGCGTCAGATTCTGGCGCATAAGTATTGTCAACTTTATATGCAAAAACAGCACTTTCGCTTAACACAGAAAAACCGTGTGCAAAACCTCTGGGCACAAATAATTGTCTTTTATTTTCTCCGGATAATTCTATCGCAATATGTTTACCATAGGTAGGAGACCCTTTTCTAATATCTACAGCAACATCCATCACTCTCCCCTCAATACATCTTACCAACTTCGCTTGATTGAATGGTGGTTTTTGAAAGTGTAAGCCTCTTAGAACGCCCCTTGAAGATTTTGATTCGTTATCTTGTATAAATTTTATTGGACCTATATTTTCTTGAAACTTTTCTAAATTAAAGGATTCCAAAAAATAGCCTCTATGATCCTCAAAAACGGAGGGCTCAATAATACAAATATCAGGTATTGCTGTTTTAATAATCTTCATTTTATTCTTTCGCTAGCTTTAATAAATATTGGCCATATCCATTTTTCTTTAAAGGTTCTGCTAATTTCTTCAACTGCGCTTTATCGATATATTTCATTCGGTAAGCGATCTCTTCTAAACATGCTACTTTTAAACCTTGTCTTTTCTCTATGGTCTCTATAAATTGCCCGGCTTCCATTAAAGAATCATGCGTACCCGTGTCTAACCAAGCAAAACCTCTGCCTAATACTTGTACTTTTAACTTTTGCCTTTTTAAATAGGCTTGATTTATAGCTGTTATTTCTAATTCTCCTCTATGAGATGGTTTTATTGTCTTCGCAATTTGCACCACATCATTGGTGTAAAAATACAACCCAACTACTGCATAATTAGATTTTGGATTTGCAGGTTTCTCAACGATAGAGGTCACTTCTCCGTTATCATCAAACCCTGCAACACCGTACCTTTTCGGGTCATTTACATAATAGCCGAAAATAGTTGAATTACCCGCTGCTACATTTTCTCTTGCATTTTTTAAGGTTTCAGAAAATCCCTGACCATAGAATATATTATCTCCTAAAACCAAACATACAGCATCAGTCCCAATAAATTCTTCTCCTATAATAAAGGCCTGAGCCAAACCATCAGGGCTTGGTTGTTCTTTATAAGATAGCTCTATTCCTAAATCTTCTCCAGAACCTAATAGTTTTCTAAAATTTGGTAAATCTTCTGGTGTTGAAATAATTAATATTTCTTTAATACCCGCCAACAACAAAACAGACAGTGGATAATAAATCATTGGTTTATCGTAAACTGGCAACAACTGTTTAGAAATACCTTTTGTAATTGGGTATAAACGTGTACCCGATCCTCCGGCTAATATAATTCCTTTCATTAGTTTATTATTAATACAAACACGTGGTTAAAATAAAAGCCTCGTCTACGTACCTCAAATATAAACGAACTAAGAACAATAAGCAACTCCAATAAAAGTTAAATAGATTTCGTTTATTTATGTGTAGTGACTGAAGTATATAATAGTATGAGCATCTTTTAATAATTGCGTAGATAAAAAATTAAAGCGTCAAAAAACACATCATCTCTTCACATAATTCCAAATGACCACTTTAAAAAAAAACACATTACGATGACCTTATCTTTTAATGACTACAGTCCGTAGTCTTTTCAAAAATAAATTAATTTAACTACTTAATAATGCGATGTTTAACTTTTATCGTTTAAATAAAAAACGTATATTATATCATAATTTAGCTCATATTTTGTTAAATTATAAATATTCACAAGTTATATTTATGTTAAATAATTAAAATAACCTACGTTATATGCACGTTAATTTCTATAAAAAACCTAAAATTAAAACCTTAAGCACACACTCAAAAATAGAACATTCCGTTTTATTTTTAGACTATTTAGAACATTTTATTTCCAATTCTGCCACAAAAAGAGTTCAGGGATATGGAACGGTGGGTTTGGCACACAATACAATTCGGACCTATAAATCGCTATATCGAATTGTTAAAGCCTATGAATTTGAGAAATCTAAAAGATTTTATTTAAATTCTATAGATAAATATACCGCCGAATTTTTTACACGTTTTCTAAAAATTGAGCATTAGTATAGTGATAATTACTGCGGCCAGCTCTTAAAATTATTGAAGATTATTTTGAGAGATGCTGAGAAAAGTGGTTTGGAAGTGCACCCCTATTCTAATTATATCGAGTCTTTTAAACAAAAAAGTTCAAATCGAATCATGCATTTTTTGAATCCAAAAGAAATAAAATTTTAAAGAGATTGGAGCAGATACAAAGTGATTTAGAAGATAACTACAAATGATTGCTCATTAGGCTCTCTATTGGATAAAGAGGTTCAAATTTATTAGGTCTTAAACCTAATAACCTTAGAGAGGCAACTAATGGCCTTTACATCGATATCATGCAGCAAAAAACGAAGAAAGCAGTTACCATTGGCGTAGCAGATTCACTAATGATATCTCTTTTAGAAGATAAATTTCCAAGAGCTCTTTCTCAAGTGGCTTTTAATAAGCAAATAAAAATGATTTGTAAAATTGCAGGAATTAGTGAAGTAGTTCATGGTTTTAAAAACAACCCTAAAACCAGAAGAAAGGAGGTGGTTAAAGCCCCTAAGTATGAGTTTGTAACCTCACATATTATGCGAAGATCTTTTGCTTCTAACTATTATGGGAAAATTGAAACGCCGATGTTAATGAACATTTCCGGTCACAAGAAAGAGAGTACGTTTTTAACCTATATTGGTAACCATCAGAACAAGGATGCTTTGGAAGATTTGTTTATGGAAAAAGAAGGGGTTATTTAGTAATAGCAATTATTAAACTATAATTTTATACCCAACTGAAGTAGTTTTTCTTTGTACCAGTTTTTACCAGTCACTCTTTTAAATAACCAAAATCTGTATTCTTTATTTAGTATGGCTTTATAAAAAACATTTAATCTAACCTTTATAAATAGATAGCTTTTAATTATTTTATGGTGTCTTTTTGTTTTTCTACTATTGATAAACTGACTGTTAAAAATGCTTAAATAGTCCGCTGTTTTTGTTGTTTCGTTGTATGCTAAACTATCTACTTTATTAAAAACTTCATAACAGGTGGCTAAAAAACAATTTAAGAGGTGGCTTAGTTTGTCTAATGTATTCACTGCCTCTTTTGCATTCGTTTTTTTAGAAAGCAAAAAAACATCATAGGCATTTCTTAAAGCAATCGTTTTATAATAAAACCCATCATCATTTATTTGATTTGCAATGATGGATAAGTTTAATTTATTTGCATAGCTCAAAACTGTAACGCCTCTTATAACCTTAATATCTTTTTCAACAAAGCTGTAATTAAATTCACTGGCATATTCCTCTAACAATAGTTCTTTATGAATCTCTACAGCAACAATCTTATTGTTATTTATAAGTCTTGGATAATGCCTAAAATGAGGTGACCCTGCTTTTACGTATCCATTATCTCTTAAAATTGTAATTGCTTTTGGATAATCTTCTTTTGAGAAGATAAAATCAATGTCCCCAACCATTCGTTCCCCTATATCTTCATATAGATCTGATAATAAATTACCGGTCCCTTTTAGAAATATTGGAGTGATATTATTGGTTAATAAAATAGTGTTTAGTTCTTGTGCCTCTGTAAGTATTTGCTGGTTCCGCTCCCGGTTTAAATTGGTAATATGCTCCATATAGCTAACCAACTCTAATGGGAGATACTGTAAGAAATCTGCACGCTTTAAGTTACAATACAATGCAGGAAATACATAATGAGCAGTACTCACTTTTACAACAACACCCCAATCTACATCCGTTGTTTTAAGAATGATTTCTATTTCATCTCTGTTTTTTTCTTCCAAAGAGATGGTCAAAGACTTGGCAATAAAAAAAAGAGTTTCTTTATAATTCATTTGATTATTTTTTGACGAGCAAAGGATTACTTTGAAGGATCTGGATCTCGAAGCATGATGGGTTGATCATCAATCTCTTTTAATTTTTGATAAGTAAATTGATTTCGAACAGACTTTGTTTTTGGGAAGATATAATTAGACAGGATTACAAAAAGTTTTACACGCTCTGTTTTAATAAGTTTTTCTTGGTTTATAAGCAGATCATCCAGCACTTTTTCATAAAGGATTTCCATCTTTTCTTTAATGGAAGGCACTTCTTTTTTAGCAGGGCCTCTTTTGGATTTTTTTCCTACTTTCTTTTCTGAATTTGGATTGAATGGCATGTGTGTTAAAATTAAATTCTAAACCAAATGTAACCAAAAAATTTTACTTTTTTAGCAACCAACTACTAGACTGTATTTTGTCTCCTAAGCCGTCTACCAGGTCAATTCCTATTTGATCACAGATTGGTCTTTCTGGGATGGTGTTGTTATTTTGATCACCTCCATTTGCAAAATTAAGGTTATATTCTTGATCAAAATATTGTGCAATTTTCTCAATAGTTTTACAAACCGTTCTGTCTTAATCAATCGATAAAATACAATGATATCTACAGATTTAATATTAGACACTATAAATACTCGCTCTTGTTCCTTTTGAAAGACTGTACTTCCTTTTAATACTCTTTGATGATCATTATTCACAATCACAAATAATTAGTCTGCAAGTGCTTTGGCATTGTTAAAATATTCAATATGTCCTTTATGAATTGGGTTAAAATATCCAGAGACAATAATTCCTTTTTTTTTATTCATTTTTAATATTTATCATTAAGTCCTATAAGCTCCCTTTTATATCTTTTTAAAACGGATTAATTAAAACTCACGCTTTGGTAAATCTTTAAACCATCGTTCGTAAAGTCTAGTTTTAGGGAAAAATATTACAAAAGCAGTCATAAATATTAATTGAAAATCTAAAGATAGAGAACGATGATCTTGGTACCACATTTCAAGTTCTCCCTTATAAGAGGCTATAATACGTTTATAAAAATCATGCGGATCTTCATCTGTAACTGCTGAAATAATAGATTCTTCATCTCTAAAAATAATAGATCCAATTCCAGTAAGACCGGGTTTTACATTATATATTTTTGATTGTACCTCTTCATTATAAGCCGAAAAGGTCTTAGTAACTAATGGCCTTGGTCCTACTAAACTAATATCACCTTTTAGGATATTTATAATTTGTGGAAGCTCATTAATTTTTGTTTTCCTTAGAAAAACTCCAATTTTGGTAACTCTAAAATCGTTTTGAAGCGTTATACTCCCAGATCCTATATCCATTGAGTTTTTAAGCATTGTTGCGAACTTCAATATTTGAAATCTTGAATTATTTATTCCTATTCTTTCTTGAAAATAGAAAATTTCTCCTTCCGCTGTAAATCTTAGAATTATAATAATTGGAATAAAAATAGGCAGAAGAATGATAAGCGTTATAAAACTTAAGACAATATCTAATAAGCGTTTTAAAAAATTATACATATATTACATTTTTTGATCAAGATGCTTGCCAGTTTCTATGTGTATGAAATCTGGAACATACTTATTAATAATTTTAACAATATCTGACTTATTTGAATTAGAATTATTGAAAACATTCTCAAAATCAGCTTCTACTTCTTCAAAAGATATTTCTACGTCTGAAGTATTAATATACCCTAATGACTCAAACTCGTTAACTTCATAGTCTTCCTCTTCAGTAAAGAACTCTTCATATGTTTTTTCACCAGAAGTATCCGTATTGAAAAAATAAATTGGATATTTATCGAGGTTATTATGAAAATCAAATTCTTTAGCTTCTTTTTCTGACTGAACTAATACTGGATCAAACCCGTTCTCTTTTAAAAAATCTAGAGCAATATCTTTAAAATAGATTTGATCTTTATGAAAATCTAACTTTGGAAAAAATATATTTCCTGTTCCACCCAAGAAAGTTGCCAACAAACAAATTTGACCAGATTGCTCTGGTGTGACAAAAAAACGTTTAATATCTGAAGGACAAGAAAGCGGTTGTTGCTTTTGAAGTCTATAAATAAAGCCATCTAATAAGCTTCCATTAGAGAAGGCTACATTCGCAAACCTAGCAGTTGAAACTCTAAACTTACTCTTTTTCGAAAGTATTAATTTTTCCATTAAACTTTTTGAAGCTCCCATTACATTAACTGGGTTAGCGGCCTTGTCAGTGGATACACTGAAAAAATATTCCGGGGGTCTTATAGCACAGAGATTTAATAATTTAATGGCTCCAAATACATTATTCTTAATCAAAGCTTCCACAGAAATCTTATCTTTTTCAGAACGAACATGTTTGTGAGCAGAGAAATTTGCAACAACATTCCAATTACCTGAATTAAATATTTTATCAAACGTATCACTTAATAAATTAACTGGATATGTAATATATTCAGGGCCGTAATCTAGTAAATTGGAGCTTCTGAGATCTCTAGTTAATTCAGTTAAACCATTTTCATTAATATCTACTACTGTTATTTTTGAAGGTTTAAATTTTAATAGTTGTTTTATATAGTTAGATCCTATTGTGCCAGCACCTCCAATAACTAAGATAGTTTGATCACAAATTTTATTTAATAAAATATTTTTGTTTTTAGAAATATCTTTATCAAAACTTATCTTTTTGTAAAAGGTTTTTTCAAATTGCTTCATTTTTGTTTTTTTTAGTGACTATCCTTAATTAAAAAGAAGGTCTTGTTTCTTTTTTAAAATTGTTCTCAATACATAATTTAAAATGAAGCAATTGTTTTTTTAATTCCCTCAATTGAAGATAAAGGTAATTTTTTTTGAATTGCTTTTTTTATTTTTAAATTAGATACCTCATAATTTTCTGTTAGTTTTAGAAGTCTTTCAGAGTTTATTGATATTGGTAAAAAATCTCCAACTTTAGCTATAAACCTCACAAATAACTTAGGGAGTTTTAAAATTCTAGTTGGTTTACATAACACTTGAGACATTACTTGCACCAAATCAATAGTTGATAATGAAGTATCATCTGCTATATTATAAATTCCAGATTCTATTTTAGTATTATCAATCAATTCATTAATAATAAAACACAAATTCTCTACAGACACAAAAGATCTTCTATTTACATATTTTCCAAATGGGTAAGGAATACCCTTTGAAACAAAACTATATAATAAAGTTAGGTTTCCTTTGTTGTTAGGACCATGAACCATACAAGGCCTTAAAATATAAACTCTTTTATCATTAGGTATTTCTTTTGATAGTATATAGTTTTCTGCTGCTAATTTAGATTTACCATATGCCGTTATTGGATTTGGATTTTCAGCTTCTGTTAAAATACTGTCTGCAGCATCTGCTGCTGCTTTTACAGAACTCATATAAATAAAAACTTTACATTCACTTTCTAAAAACTGATCAAATAACCTTTTTGTTAATTCGGTATTGACTTCGAAGTATTCGGAATCTTCTGATGTTTTTTTTAAATCGTGTGCTTTGCCTGCTAGATGAACAAAAACTTTCGAGTTATTAAATTGTAATTTATTTAAATCTTTATATAAAATTATTTGATTATCCTTTCTTCTAGAAACACCTAAAATATTATATTTTTTTTTTAAATATTCTTTTAAGTTCACACCTATAAAACCGGTAATCCCAGTTATTAATATACCATCCACCATCGCTATATCTTTCTAAATATATTATAGTATAAATAACTAAATAAAGGAAAAGGTAATAACCTTAATGGTAATTTAAATAAAATTACTTTTAAAAAATCAAATAAATTATAATAACCTATTCTGTAAAATTTTTTGTACAATTTAAATTCATTTTTAGCATATTTAATACCATGCCTCCTTTTCAATGCACTTTGCTTATCAGAACCAACCCTGAACCACAAGACACTTTCCTTAATATTCCCAAACTTGAATCCATCTAAAAAAGCTCTTACAAAATAATCGTAATCCTCTGGAAAAACACCTCTATCATATCCGCCTATTTTTTTAAACACATCTTTTTTAAAAATAATTGTAGGATGTGAAAAAGGGCTTCTTGTTTTAAGAAATTTAACAATTTCATCATGTTCTAATGGGACTTTTCTTTCAGAAATCACATCCGTTGTATCTGCTCCAAACTCAATTATTTGACCTCCAACAATATCTAAATTATTAATTTTCATAAAATCTATTTGTTTTTCAAACCTAATAGGGAAAGCTATATCATCTGAATCCATCCTTGCAATTAAATTATAATGACACTTATTTACACCATAATTTAGTGCATTTGCCAATCCCATATTTACAGATAAAGAAAAGACTTTAAGGATATCTGGGTATTTAAGATAAAAATCTTCAATTACTTTATCTAATTCATTATTTAAATTACCATCTTTTACTAAGACTATTTCTGTCGGCTTAAGCACTTGATCTGTATAAACACTTATAAGTGCTTTTTTTAAATACTCTGGATGATCTTTATGATAAACAGAAATTAAAACTGAAAACTTCATAATTAAAAATTTTACGTGCTACTTTATTAAAACTTACGTTATTCACTTCTAACGGGGCTTTTATAACTAATTATTTAAACATAATATTCAAAACCTGGTATCTATAGATTCTAAAATCACTATGTATAAAGAGTATCTATTTTCAGCAACGATACTTGATCGAAAGCTAATTTCAATTATTACAATAATTCCAAATTTGCAAATTATTTTATTTAAATTAAAATTTAAAAGGTGATTTTTTCAGTTTTAATTTTATTTAGTAATAAAAATTGGCAAAAATTTAGTTTATGCACTCTAAAAACTCTTATTTATCAGTATTTATATAAACTGAAATTAATTATGCATAATTAACTTTATTTATAAAACACTGTTTTGTATGGCAAAAACTGGTAAATACCATCCCTATTAACCTTATTATAATTAGCTCTTAAAATCAGAAAACAATACACTAAGGCTACAATATAATATAATATTTTTATTTTTTTATTGTAAGCATATTCTTTTATTATAATAGGAATTAGGAAGATTAGACAAACATTTAAACTACCAGATACTCTTTCAACTAAAATGCCAACAGTTGAAAATACAAAAGCGACAACACTAGAAATAATTAGACAATTAAAAAGGATATTAAAATAAAGTATTTTCACACTTAAGCCCCTCCTATTTTTATATAATAGAATTGCAATGCTTAAATTGAGTAACATACCTGAAGATATTCTTAAAGCCATTCTAACATCTTCTTCCCAATAATAATCATTTACATAATATATAATTTTACCAGCACCTGGAAATAGAAACAATTCAACCAACCATGAAAGAAGAGGTATCGCAAAAGGTCTAACTACAGAAACTATCGATATTGTGAGTAAAATAAAAAGCAGCTTTTTATTAAGAGTCCTATTTAAGAAAAAAATAAAAGGTAAAAATATAAAACCTAAAGAATGAAACAGTCCGCCAATAATAATATATTTAAAAAAAGCTTTTCTATTTCCAACTGTAATATAACTAAAAGCTAGCCACACATAAGAAACCATAATACCGTGACGAACTGTATTGGTTTGATGGTTTAACCAAAACAGACAAAAATATAATAAAATAGATAAAATAGATAACTCCATTTTAAAATTTAAAATTGTTCTATAAATATTATATGACGTTATTAAAGAAATGGTCGTAAAAAAAAACACAGGACTTTCAGAACCTAAAGTTTTAAGTATTGCCATTAAAAGCCAAAATAGCGGTTCTTTTTGATAAGTTTCAATACTGCTTAAAGTGATGGGGCTTGAAGAATTATAGATATCAACATACGTGGTGTAATCAGTTCCCACATTATATCTTACTCCTACAATAACAGATAAAATAAATATTATTACAGGAATAATAATTGATTTTGACTTTTTAGACTGAAAGAAAGGTATTGTTGCTATTATCAGTAAAAATATTAATATGTATAAATTCATTTATTTAAAAAATAATTTATTTTTCATCTCCTCTTTTGTACAAAAGAAAGAATTCCCCCAATATGCTTCGATGATATCATTGTATCCAAAATTGTTATTATCTAATGAGTTTATGATTGCTTTTTTATCAATTTCCAAAAACTCTAATCCTTTTAGGTTTAATTTATTTTTTTCTTTACTATTATCTCCTCTATACCTGACATCTTGTTGAATAATTTTATGCTGTTTACCTAAAGCAATTGCATAGCCAATGTGAGTCCCTACATTATTTGAAATTGTAAAGTCAGATATTTCTATTATGGATCTTAGCCTTGATAAAAAATGACAATCATATTTATGGCCAGCACAAACAATCTTCGCTCCCATATTTTGATACATTGTTACCAAAGACTTGTTTTTAACATCAGCATAATACAAGCATATAATTACCGTAGAATATTCCTTATTGTAAGCTTTAATTTGATTTAAAAAATAGTTACTATCAAAAGAAGCGTTTAATCCTTTTATAGAATGGGAAGGAAAAACCAGTAAAGTTTTTCCAAATTCATCCTTTATTTTTTGTATCTCTTTTAAGTTCAAAAGAGATTTTGCATACTTTATATAAGGTCCTATGCAAAGGACTTTTTTACTCATATTTTTTAATAAATGTTTTTTCCTATTTAGTCCAAAGGTAACTATCTTTTTGGCATATGATATTTTAGAAATCTCTTGAACATAATGTCCCAAATATAAACCATGTTCAAAATGTGCATCAATATTTCTAAAAACAGATACCTCCATATACTTTTTTAAAGAATAAGAAATACCATATAGATTATTATCTGGTAAATAGTCAAAAGGATAATAAGGTAAATCTTTTGCTAGTTTTAAATAATCGTTAAATAAATCATAGTTAACACGGATTTTAACTTCTTTTAAATAGGCCGATTTATTTTTTAATCGAAATAATACATTTATAATCGCAAGCAACAATTTCGACGAATAAATTTTATTTTTAAGCATTTATATTATATTTTCAAACCTATTAAATAATTCTATATAATTTGTTCCTTCTAATGTATCTGTTTAATTTAAAACTATTCTTTTCGCTAGCTATAATTTCAGGAATACGCAATCTGTTAAAATTTTTTATTGATTAGAGAGTCAAATTAAATCTATCGAAATCTTAACTTTATACTATACTGTTAAAAACAGTGAGTTATTCTAAACTATCAAATATTTTAACATATTTATTAATCATATTATCTACCTTATAATCGGAATTATATGATAAATATGAATTCTTACCAAATTCTTCAACCTCAACCCTCGACATTTTAAGCATTTTTTCAATAGCTTCCTTCAATTCAAATTTATTATTTGGTTTTATTAAGAATCCGTTATGATTATTTTTGACTAAATCTGGCACTCCGCCTACTTCTGTTCCAATAATAGGAAGGTTCATAGCCATTGCCTCTATTATTGCAATTGGCAACCCTTCGTCTCTGCTCGCTAATAAAAAGCAATCACTCTCAGATAAAAAATTTTTAACATCTTTTCTATTCCCGAAAAAAATAATATTTGTGATATCTCTATCAATACACTTTCTCTTTAAAGCATCTAAAATATCACCATCTCCAATTATATTTATGGTAAACAAATCTCTTAAATCCTTCTCTATTAAAGACACTGCATCAATAATTACATCATGTCCTTTTCTAAAACCAACAGTGCCGACCGAAGTAAAGATAAATTTACTATCAACCTTTAAGTCTTTTTCACTACTCTCTATGTAATTGATACCATTAGCAACAACTTCAACCTTACTTTCAAAATAAGGATAAATATTTAGAAACATTTTTTTTGAAAATTCACTTAATAAAACTATTTTATCTATGTCTTTAAGAGTATTAATAGCGATTTTATCTTCATAAAAAGATTTTGATTTTTTGTTACTTTTTAATTTAGGATAATATAAAAAAAGCATCTTAAAAACTTCTCCATTTGAATGTAACACCAAAACTTTTTTCTTTGAATCCCATAATTTTTTTTCAGTTTTTTTTAAATGATAAGGAGTTATAATATCATGAAAAAATAAGATATCTGAATTAATATCTATTTTATGAATATTATCTTTTAATACTTGCATAGCATTTTTATGATATTGAAGCCAAACATAAAATTTTGTAATTAGTAAAGAATATTTTGAGCTGTAACTTAAAAAGCTATGAACTACTTGTATTATAGTCGTTTTTAGGTGAGTCTTTCTTACTGAAGAATTCTGAAACTCCTCTTCATTAAAATCATTAGAATCTAAACAATAAATATCTAATGAATACTTTTTAGATTCTTTAAAGCCCTCAAGAATATTACGTAATACTGAAGAAGCACCTGTAGGCGCCTTTAAAGATCCATAAAATAGTAAGCAGATTTTATTCATATAATTTTTTCTCTTTAAAGCCATAATAAAAATGTGATAAAAGCTCAATTACGATGCTAAATATAAGTCCTATCGCCATAGTTGTGATTGAAATTTTATCGCTATAATAAAGTGCTAAAATAACGAACAAATATGAAGTGACTGATATTATGATTCCATTCATAAAATATTTATCTTTATTAAAACCAACAAGTCTTAAAACTCCTCTAGAACCACATAAAGAGAGTAAAGGAATTGAAAATGATAATATTAATAAAGTTTTTTTAAATACTTCTAAATCTTTATCAATAATATACCGAATCATAATGTCCGGTGTAACAAACAAAATAAACACCATAAATAGTGAATAAATCATTGTTATTTTTTCCACTCTAAAGACAGTTTTAATTGATTTATTAACTGATATTCTTGGAAAAACAACCCGATACAAAATTGAACTTGGTACCATCAAAACTTTAACAATTTTATTAGCCAAATCATACACTGCCACTGTCTGATAACTTAATAAAGCACCAATAATAAATGTGTTTAGATAATCTTTAGTATTTGCTACAATATTTGCCAAAAAGATAGAAAACCCCAAATTAAACTGATTTTTAACACTTTCAAAAGATGTTGAAAAGATGAAATTTCTATTTAATATACTTTTTCTCATCAAAGAAACCCCAATAATCCCTGAAATAATCATAGAAGCAGAATTTATAACAGGAACATAGTAAAAATCATTAGGACTTTTTACTAATAAAAAAATAAAAACTACAGATAACACCTTAGAAGACATCATAACATATGTAATATTCTCCATTTTCTCAATTCCTTGAAAATACCATTCTGGATATAACAACCATCCTACTAGTGAAAAAAAAGTAAGAATATAAATCCAAAAAAAATCATTAAAAAAAGAAAAACAAAACAGCATGCTAAAAAAAATGAAAATTAAAATAATTAAAATAATTATTTTAGTTACATATACTGATGAGATTATTTCAGATAGCTTTATTTGATCTTCTTTGTGTTTTGCAACTTGCTTTGTTGCGGTAATATTTAAGCCATAGTTTAGAACAATTAAAAAATAAGCCGTGATTGCTTGCGCAAAAATAATTACACCGTAATTTTCCATACCCAATACTTTTATTAAGTAAGGGAATAGAAGAAAACCGATTATCAATTGGAAAAACTGAAGGATACTCAAAAAAGAAAAATTTTTAAGAATTTCCTTATTATCTTTTAAAAAAATTTTAAAATTAATTTTAATCAAAATGTTTCCAATCTAAAGGAGTTCCTTTTTCTAATATAATCGTTGCTTTTTTACCTAAAACATCAAAGTAATATTTAGGATGTAAACCATTTCCTGGACGGATAGAACGCACATTTTTGCTTGTTAAAATATCTCCTATATTAATATCTTCTACAATAAATAATGATCTTGAAGCCAACTTCGATAAACTACTTGCTTTATCACCGATATTATAAGAAATTTTTCCGATAGATTTTTCGGCATCTCGCACAGACTTAACCATTTGAGTAAACTCTTCAAAATCTAAAGAAAATGAAGAATCTGCGCCTCCAATAGATTTATCAAGAATAAAGTGTTTTTCGATAACTTTCGCACCCAAAGCGACAGAAACTGTTGGCACAACGATACCCAGTGTATGATCAGAAAGCCCAGGAATAACCTGAAAAGTATCCTCAAAGTTCCTAATAGTTTTAAGGTTTGCATCCTCAATTGGAGCGGGATAAGAGGTCGTACATTTTAACAAAACTATCTTTTCATTACCAACACTTCTACATGTTTTAATAGCAAGATTTATATCTTCTATAGTAGCTATTCCTGTACTTATTATTATTGGTTTCCCAGTTTTAGCACATTTCTCTATTAATGGAATATCTCTTATCTCCGGCGATGCAATCTTATAAGCTGGAACATTTAATGCCTCTAAAAAGTCAACTGCAGATAAATCGAAAGGTGAAGAAAAGCAAATGATATCCTCCTCTCTTGCCACCTCAAAGAGTTTTTGATGCCACTCTCGAGGTAAAAAAGTTTCTTTGTACAAGTCGAATAGATATTGTCCATCCCAAATAGTCCCATGATTTATTAAAAACTCTGGACGTTTTGAATCTAAAGTTATCATTTCTGGAGTAAAGGTCTGTAGTTTAATAGCATCCGCACCTGCTTGTTTTGCTTTTCTAATAGTTTCTATCGCTATGTTTATATCCTTTCCGTGATTTGCCGAAAGTTCTGCAATTATAAAGCATGGAGCATTTCCCCCTATTTTTTTTGAACCAATATTAAATTCTTTCATTTTATTAATTTTAAACTATATATTCCGAAAAACCTTTGTAAAACTTTCTTCCAGCCTCAACCTTATTGTAAAGAGATATTTCCTGGCCTAATGCATCTTCTATGGACCACAAAACATCTTCAAAACCAAATAAATGTCTAAACAGCACCGTGCTTGAAAACCTTGGATTAATTTCAAAAATTTTAGGTGTATTTTCACTAATTCTTAACTGCACATTAATACTACCTATTAAATTTAGCTTAATTGCTAATTTTTCTAAAAGAGCAGTAATATTGCTGTTTTCTATGACTTCACCATACCCACTGTATCCACCGGTAAGTTCTCTTTTAAATATTTGCGAGCGAATTTCTCCAGTTTTCCGTCTAAATAATCCACATGTAAATTCACCATTTTCATAAGTTATAAATTCCTGAACTACATAGTCTTCAATTCTATTTCTAGTATAAAATAAAAACTCATCCATAGAATGGATTTTATAAATATCTTTGCTACCTGAACCAGTTTTAGATTTTAAAATAACCGGAAATAAATCAATAATTTTAATTTCCTCCGCTAAAAAAGTTTTAGGAAAAGGTAAATCTTCTTTTTTTAAAAATTCAGCAGTTTTAAATTTATCAAATCCAACTTCTAAAGCTAATTTTGAAGCTGTTATCATTTTTGCTCTGCCAATATTATTGAAAATGTTCTTGCTTGAAAAAAAACGTAATTCCGGTTCTGCTATTGGTATAATTATGTCAATACTATTAGTTTCTATGAAATTTTCTAGCGATTTTAAATAGTCTGGAGATGTAAAAGGTAAACCAACTGAAAAATTTGAATAAATAAATTGTGCTGCATTTTTATCAGAAATATCAATTCCAAATAAATTTTTAGTCAAATTAGATTTTAATAAAATTTTCCCAATACTCTGTCCAATATCTCCTCCGCAACCTGTTACTAGTATATTTAAAGTTTTATTCATGGGTAATAAATCAGTTTCTTTTTAAAATTTCAGTTAAGTAAGTTATTTTGGGGTCTTTTTCTTTGACCTCTCTTAATAGTTTTTCAGTACTATAATCTGTGGAAAGCATTTGAAAACATTTATTTTCAGTATTAATAATGCACCAATTTGCCTTACCTCCCTGCTGTCTCGATTGACCAACAGAACCCGGATTTATCAAAACACTATTGGTGTTTTTTATAGCAAAAGAATAATGAGAATGACCAATTAGCACAAAATCATGTTCTAATGATTCACACTTTTCAATTATTTTTTTCTTACTATCTGGATATATGTAATAATCGTTAGACCATGGGCTTCCGTGACACATTAATAAAGAAGTATCTTGAAATTGAACAGATTTAATTTCTTTTAAATTCTTTAAGAAATTTAACTGCTTCAATGATAATTTATTAAGTGCTTCTTGGTGACCACTCCCATACTTTAATCTAATAGACATAGCTTTAGAAGGGTCTGCTATTAAATTTTCTAAGATGTATTCATGATTACCTTTTATAATATCAAAACTCCACTCTAAAAGTATGTTTAATATTTTCTCAGGATGGTAGTAGTAGCCAACGATATCTCCAAGAACCAAAAGGTGCTCCACCCCTTCATTTTTTGCCTTTTTTAAAACGGCAAGAAGGGCGTCATAATTACCATGAATGTCAGAAATAACTGCTACTTTCATTAGATACTATTTATTTTTTTTAATATTTCTTCAGCAACATCAATAGGTAATTTCAAGTGTCCTCCTTTTTCCAATTCTTTAAAATTCTCAACATCAGGAAAATTACTAGCTCTTAAACTCTTCTGCATATCAGTATTCATGACTCCTGGATCTATATTAAAAAAAAGATGTTGTTTATATTCACTTTCGGCAACATTAAAAAACATTTGAATAAATGCTTTTGAAGAACAATATAGTGACCAATTACTAATGGCTTTATTTGCTGCTCCAGAACTTATATTTACAAATATTAACGGATTAGTCTTAAAGTTTCTAAGCAAAAACTTAGTTATCACAACCGTTGATTTGATATTGACCGAGATTATTTTATCTAGAGCTACTTCATTTAAATCTGCTATTTTCACAATTGGTTCAATGATACTAGCATTATTAATGAAATAAACTGCTTCGTACTTAATTAAGTTTTTAAGAACCGTGATTTTTTCTTTAAGACCATCTTTAGATAAATCTGTTTCTAAAAAAAAGAAGTTTTCTGGTGAATAGTTTTGTTGTTGTTCGCTTAAACTTCTTGAGATAGAAATCACGAAACTATCATCTCTTTTCATTAATATATCTACAAATGCCTCACCCAAACCTCTATTTGCACCAGTTATAATAAATACTTTTTGCTTCATTTTAAATATCTTCAAAATTATTAAACTTACTATGAATAATAACATCTTTAAATGCTCCGTTAAAATAACAATGCTTCTTTAGTACTGCTTCTCTCTCAAAGCCAGAAGCTTCAATCGGAGCATATAAGTGTGGCCTTAAGTCATAAGCAAAAGTAAATATCTTATAAAACTTAAGTTCTTTGAAAGCAACCTCCTCAATTAAATGTAAAAATGTTTTCCAATGCCTTGCGAAATTATTCTTCTCTAATTTTGTTTCCATAACAAAAGAGATTTCAGCATTTTTATCAATCCAATTAATGTGGACTAAACCACCATATCCAATACATTTATTATCTTCTAAAAATGAAAAAATTAATTGATTTGGTTTTTCTTTATTAAATAAGTCATTTACTATTGTCTTAAAATAGTGGTCTTGATCAGCTTCGTTTAGAGGCTTATCTTGTCTTAAATGATAGATTTGATCGTTCCTCCAGTGTAATATACTTAAACGGTCTTCGTACCTTATTGGAACTATAGCATATTGATTACTTGAAAATTTTTGCTTGCCTATTGCTTTATAAGAACCCATTGTTTAATCTTAATTTAATCTTTTAAATCCAGAATGGCAAACAGGCCCATCTAATAAACTAAGAATATCTAAAACCTCCGATTCACACTTATAAAGTATATTATAAATATCACTTAAAGCATCAAAGTATAGTTCTAAATGTTCATCATTATGCTGAGTGCATGCATAAAAATGAGTACTGGCTAAAAAACCTTTTTTAAGCATTTCTTGAGTAATAAAGGTTTTATAAGCAGCTGCATTAACACTATTAAACCCATAGGTAGTCATCGCTGGTATGCCAGAAACTGTAATATCTAAATTATTAATCTTTGCTAATTCTAGCCACCCTTTTTGCATTTTAACTCCTGTTTTAGTAATTTTTTCCCATGATTTTTCTCGTTCCATAACTTTAAGCGTTGCCAACGCAGCCGTCGGTCCTATTCGCTCTGTCCAAAAAGTACTGCTTATAAATGTTGTTTGAGCTGCCTCCATGACCGATTTTTTACCAACTACAGCTGTTAGTGCATAACCATTGCCTAACGTTTTACCAAACATTACCATATCTGGTTCTACATTGAATTTTTGAAATATCCCCCCAAAAGTTTCTCTAAAGCCTGAAGAACATTCGTCAAAAACTAATACAATATTTTTTTTTGTAGCTAAGTCTCTTACCTTTTGTAAGAAATTATCTTCAGGACCAAAATTTCTTAAAACTTCCATTTTGATAACACCAATATCATTTTGCTCAACAATATCTAAAAGTTCCTCGAAATTATTATAATGAAACGGAAACACGGAATTTTTTAAATTTTTAGGCACACCTTTAGGACTTAACCCTGGTATTAAATGACCTGATAAATCATCTCCTCCATTATGGTTTGCTGATAAATACCAATCATGCCAGCCATGATAACCGCAAATTGCTACATTATCTTTACCAGAGGCTGCCCGTGCAATCCTTATTGCTATTGAATTAGCTTCTCCCCCACTTCTTGCAAATCTCACCATGTCTGCCCATGGATTCATTTCTATTAGTTTTTCTGCTAAATAAACTTCCTCCGGACAGTTTAAAGAACTCATATTACCGTTTTTTACAGTTTCTAAAACAGCAGCATCTACCTCTTCATTGCCATAGCCTAGTGTGTTTGTTCCAATGCCCATTATTGACATATCTAATAATTCTTTACCATCTAAATCCCAAACTTTACATCCTTTAGATTTAGAAAAGTAAGATGGCCAATGATCTGGTAAAAACATTTCAGGTCGCTTAGAAAGTAACATTGTACCACCCGGAATTAACGTTTTTGCTTTTTTATATAACTCTTGTCCTTTTCCCATAACTAATCTTTTTTTAATGATTTCAAAAATCCCTCATTTCTTATAATGTCATCGTTTAGTTTTACTAAATTATTATTTATTATATAATTAGTGTATTCTAACCATGTCTTTTGAATTCCTAAACTATCTATTAATATTTTTATAAGCTCAAAATCTTTTGGCTCATCTACAGTCATCCTAATCATAGAATAATCTGAAGCGCATGGGTAATTTATTGCCCTAAAAATATTACTCCCCTTATTATTTGAATTATTCCTAATATATGGCGTTACATGCTCTCGTTCGGAAAGTAGTTTCGCATTTGCCCAAGCTATTTGTAATGCAGAAAACTTAAAAACCTCTATGTCTTGACCGTCAGGAAAATGCTCAATTAATCCATTTGAACCATAATCCATATTATTTTGTTGAACATACACCACCACTTTATCAACTAAACTTGGATCTAAAAGAGGACAGTCCGATGTTACTCTTACCACCCACTCAGGACTTTCTTCTTTAACGCTTTGATAAAAACGATCTAGAACATCTAACTCCGATCCACGTGTTGCGTTAAAACCCCATTTTATAGTGTTTTCATAAATAATATTATCTTCCTCTTTTATTGTTGTTGCTACTATTATTTTAGAAATTTTTACACTTTTTTTTAGACGCTCTAAATGTATTTGCAGTAATGACTTACCTCCAATTTCTTTTAATATTTTACCTGGAAATCTTGTACTCCCTGTTCTCGCTTGAGTGACTAATATTGTATTTACTTTTTCCATAACGAAGGATTTAATAAGTCTAAATTCTGAACTTTAATAGCGTTAATGCTATCAATTGTCTTTTGCTGTATTTTATAATTTACAGAACTTATGTTGCCAATTAATTGATTAACTGAATCTACTCCTATAAGCACATTGTCTATTGTTTTTTGGTGAACACAATAACTTAAAGCTAATTCTGAAATTGAAATATTGTCTCTTTTTGAAATACCAAATATCAGTGTTAATTCGTCTTTTAGTTTTTTGACTACTTGGTTGGAATCATTTTTATCTTTAAAAAACAATCCTTGTAAAAGTGTAGATCTTGTATGAATTATTTTACCCTTAGATTTAGCTTTATGTAATATATCATTTCTTAAATTTATATTATCAAATAGGTTAAAAGGTAATTGAATAATATCAATATCTTCATTTAAAATTACCTCTTCAATTTCATCATTCGTATAAACAGAAACTCCTAATGTTTTAATTTTATTGCTTGCCTTTAATTTTCTTAGTATTTCAAATTTTTTTATGTTTTTTTCATAGCTATTAAAACTATGAAACATTAAAGTTTCAATATGCTTAATATTTAAATCTTTTAAGTAACCATCAACTTTATCAACAATATCGTAGTTTATTTGTTTTGGTAATTTTGTAATTACCTTAAATATTTTAGAAGGAAATTTAGTATGAAATTTCCCAATAACTTCGTGCGCATTTCCATAAGCTTCAGCCGAATCTAATGTACATATACCGTTGTCAAAAGCAAATTCTAAAATTTCTAGGCTATCATTCAGTGTAATTTGACCTTTAGTATTGTTAATACCATAGAACAATCCCATCTGGACGGTACCTAATATAAGTTTGTTATTTAAAATCTTGGACATATAATGACATTCTTAGGGAGTTGCACAGTTCGTTATTATAAATTCCTGCTTTTTCGTTTTTTTTAGTAATAATAAAACCCATTTTTAAGTAGAGAGAAACTGCTTTTAGATTATTTTCAATAACACCTAAAGTTATCTCCGAAAATTTAAGGTCTTCAAAACAATATTTTAAAATTCGATTTGAAGCTTCATTTCCAAAACCTTTTCCCCAGTTTTTCTTATCCCCCATTAAAATTCCATATTCTGCGGAATTTTGTTTATGATTTATAGGGTCTATTTTTATATTACCTATATGCTTATTTGTTTCTTTTAAATGAATCCCCCAAAATAAAATATTATTTTTTTCTTGTTCTTTCAAAAAAGCTTCTAGTACTTGTATAGTATATCCTCCGCCAGACTCTAGATATTTATTTACCTCAGGATCATTAAGCCAGTTAACATAAGATATTGAAAGGTGCTTCCTTGAAAGGGGAAGATATAAGAGTCTTTCAGACTCCATTGCTATTGCTTTCATTTCAAAAAATTTAAAACTTTTTCGATTACAAATTGCTGTTCTTTATTACTTAATGATGGGTACATTGGCAAACTAATACAATTTTCGTAATATTTTTCTGCTTTAATTAAATTTGCTCCTTCATAACCAATATTTTTATAATAAGGCAATATATGGACCGGAATATAATGTATTTGAGCAAAAATACATTGTTCTTTTAAAAAATCATATAAACCTTTTCTATCTTCAACTTCGATTATAAATAAATGATGTGCATTCAATAAACCTTTTCCTAAACTTTGAAACTTTATTTTTGAATTAAAAGCATCTTTATAAACAGTAGCAATCTCGTTTCTTCTTTCTACACCAAGTTTATTTTTAGCAAGCTGCGTAATCCCCAAAGCAGATTGAATATCTGTTAATCTGTAATTATACCCCAACTCTTGCATTTCATAAAACCAACCACCATGGTTTTCTTCCATATTTTCCTTTGTGATTCCATGTGTTCTTAGAGATATTAATTTTTTATAGATTTCCTCGGAATTTGTAGTAACCATTCCTCCCTCTCCACAAGCGATGTGTTTTACCGGGTGAAATGAAAATATACCTACATCAGCATAATTTCCATTTCCACATTTTTGAACAATTCCTTTAGAATCTGTAAAAAAACCACCTGGTGCATGACATGCATCTTCAATAATCCATAAATCATGTTTATTTGCTAATTCTCGGAATGCCTCTAAATCGAGTGGAAGCCCCGCAAAATCTACAGGTATTATTCCTTTAAAAAAACCTCTCGGTTTACTTTCTATTAATTTCCTTGTACTTTCTAAAGATAGTAAGTAAGAGTCTTCTTCAATATCTGCAAACCAAACTTCTCCTCCAACATAACGCACACAGTTTGCTGAAGCAGCAAAAGTAATAGGCGTTGTAATTACACGTTCTTTTTTTTTTAAACCCAAAGATAAAACTGCTAAATGTAATCCTGAAGTTGCATTATTTACTGCTACTGCGTATTTAGCATCAACATATTCTGCAAACTTATCTTCAAACTCTTTCACTTTTGGACCTTGAGTAAGAAAATCACCAGTAAGCGTTTTAATTACTGTATCAATATCTTTTTGATCAATATTCTGCTTTCCGTAAGGTATTGATTTCATTAGACGTTAAAGTTAGGATCTACGTGAATTTTTACAAGTTCTCTCAATGAGTCTATAGTCTCCCATTCTGTATTATTTCCAGAATTATATGAAAAACCATTGGGCACATCAGTGCCATTAAAAGATTTTTTATACTCACTTTTTGAATATTGTGAATAAGGCGATTTTTGGGGAAGGATTGCATAATATTTTCCAAGATCTACAGTATTATAAGAATCCGAAGATGTAATCATCTCTTCGTGTAATTTTTCTCCAGGACGAATTCCTACTACTTTCTGCTCTAATCCTGGAGCTATAGCAGTTGCTACGTCAGAAATCTTGTATGATGGGATTTTTGGAACAAAAACTTCTCCACCCCAAGCTTTTTCAATCGCATAGAAGACCATTTCACAACCATCTTGTAAAGAGATGTTAAAACGCGTCATTTCAGAATCCGTAATTGGAAGGAATTTTTCATTATTTTTCTTTTTATTTAAAAAGAAAGGCATAACAGACCCGTTAGATCCCATTACATTTCCATATCGAACTACAGAAAAACGAATATCTCTATTCCCTTTTATATTATTAGCGGCTATAAACAATTTATCTGAAGCTAATTTAGTAGCACCGTATAAATTAATAGGAGCAGCAGCTTTATCTGTAGACAAAGCAACAACCTCCTTAACGCCGGCCTCTAAAGCAGCATCTATTACGTTTTCTGCACCATTTATATTTGTTTTAACGCACTCCATAGGGTTATATTCTGCCAAATGAACATGTTTCATAGCAGCAGCATGAATTACAATATCGATACCTTCAAAAGCTCTTTTTAATCTTGATTTATCTCTTACATCCCCAATAAAATATCTAATAGAAGGATATTTATCTACAGGAAACTCTTGGGCCATCTGAAAATGCTTTTGTTCATCCCTAGATAAAATAACAAGCCTTTTCACGTTTGGGTTCCTTTCTAGAATTAGCTTAGTAAACATTTTACCAAAAGACCCTGTTCCTCCGGTTATTAATATTGATTTCCCGTTTAAGTTTAACATTTAATTGTTTTTTATTTCTATTAATTTTACTTGTTTTCTCAGTCCACTCGAAGAAAATCGATGGTCTCTAGTATTGTAATAGGTATCAATACCTTTTGTGGAGCAATACTCTTTACCTGTATATTTCTTATCTATATACTCGTCTCCAATGATACGAACATCTATTTTAAAAGAACGCAGAATATCTTCAAGATCTTGTTCAGATACATACGGTACAATTTCGTCTACATGCTTAGAGCCGTTTAACTGAATATAGCGTTCAATGATCGATTGTGAAGGTGCGTTTTTCTCAGGACGATCTATGGAAGGATCTAACTGCAATCCAACGATTAAATAATCGCACTGTCTTTTTGCTTCCTCTAACATCTTTACATGCCCAGCATGCAAAAGATCAAAGGTTGAAAAGGTGATTCCTACTTTCATAAGTTTATTTTTTTCTGGCCTACCACCGGTAGTCTGTTTATTTGTATTTTTTTTTATTTCTTTTTAGTGCTCTTTAAAACCTCAAAATATTCGTTTTTTCCACGGCTTCGCCCGCACTACCCACAGTAATGCTTTTTATTACATAAAAAAATTCCAATTGCTTACTGCAATTGAAATGATACAATGGCACCTAATTTTTGTAGCTGGGCCAAACACTTTTTTCCTTTGATAGACAACAGGGTTACCTGTTGCTCTAACAAGGGTACTTTTACAACATCTCCAACAGCCAAACCTTTTTCTGACTTGACCAACGAAGCCTCTAAATAACTTCGCATAGCTATTACTTCTTCATTCGACACACTAGCACGTTTGCCTTGTTCAAATAAAAAACGAACTGCTCCTGGAACCTCAAACACTGTGTCTACCTCTTTTTCTAATACATGAACCAACACCATAGAGGGTAGCAAAGGCGTAGTTACTTTCTTCTTACGATCGGACCATTGCCTGATCTCTGTTTTAGTAGGAGTATATACCTCTATTCCAATTCTATTAAGATGTTCCGTAACCTTTATCTCATTTCTAGGTTTTGTACATAAGACAAACCATTTTTTTGAACTTCGCATTCTCATTTCTTTCAAGATAGTGAAATTTCAGCAATTAGAAACACTACCAAATAAAGAAAAACATTCTCAACATCGAAGCTTTTAATTTTATTTTTAATCGCAAGGCTGTTTTGTTCTTATTCATTAAAAACAATAATAAAATACCCACAAAAAAGACACCAATCAGCAGTAATGTAGACTGCGCCATATTAAAATTAATAATTACAAAAAACATCCCAAGAGCTACACAAAAATTTACAAATCCGATTAAGGAAGAGGCTTTTCTATGAGACAATCCAAAATCTACAATAATATGATGGATGTGATTCCTATCTGGACTAAACATAGAAACTCCCTTAAAAAAACGAATCAACATCACTCTACACGTATCTAAAATAGGAATAAACAACACCCCTAGCAACAACAATGGCAATTGCTTTGGATTGAAATGCAACGCTGTATAAACACTATCTGCTGTCATTAGCTTCAAAGTTAGCAAGCCTAGCACCAAACCAATAGACAAACTACCTGTATCTCCCATAAATATTTTTCTTTTTATTGAAAAATTAAAACGAAGAAAAGCCAAAAGTGTCGCAATGGTGGTAATACTTATGCAGACATAATAAAAATACCCTAACTGATAAAACATATAGCTATAAAAAGAAGCTACAATAATACCTGTAATAGCAGTTAAACCATCGATACCGTCTAAAAGATTAAATGCATTGATCAATCCTAATAAAAAAAACATACTCCCTGCTACCGAAATAGCAAATGGAATCTCATAAACTCCCATGAAACCGTGCATGGAAAGAATTCTAAAGTCTGGCTGAACCATGAGTAAAGCAACTCCTATAAATTGTCCTAAAAACTTAATTTTCGCCGAAAGGTTTAAAATATCATCTAGTAAACCTATAAAAAATAAGATAGATATAGAAACTAATAATGTAAGTGAAACTTGTGATTGAAAAAAGAATTGCAAACTGTAAAGCGCCATAATGTAACTGATGTAAAATGCGATACCGCCGAAAGAAGGCGTAGCATTGGTATGGGAACTTCGAACCCCAGGAGTATCTGTAAGGTTAAATTTTAAAGAGATGAACCTTATTTTTGGGATTAAATAATAGGTTACAATGAAAATTGTGACAAATAGCAACACACAATAATAAATATTTTCCATACTTTTTTCTTTTTACATGCACGAAACCCCTAGCAACAAAGGTCTTCACGACGAATTCATACATCTTCAAACAGTAGGGTGTTTGTGTCCGTAATAACCAATACAAACGTACTAATAATTATTAACAACTGCAAATATACAAAAAAACAAAATAACACATAGCCCATTATTGGCCCATTACCAACAGCTAATGTCTATTACTGTGATACCGAACACAATAAAAACCATTAAAATCTTAGTTATTTTAGAGTCCATTCTTTTTTAAAACCTTTCCAATACTTCTTTCCTAAAACAATACCCAGACTTAATACAAATCCTAAAAATAAATACACTACTAAAATAATCGCTCTTTTAGGTGCTGACTTCTCATTTGGAATGATTACCGGTTTTAAAACAGTAAACAAAGGAGTATCTTTTTTTACTTGCAACTGTTGTGTTTCTAACTGTTTTGCCAATTCT